>Ga0247610_10000320_pt1 | contig 73980 bp, 57 predicted proteins | sample 174DNAGHGhighgp2_FD_193483 | JGI IMG/M metagenome (GOLD analysis project Ga0247610, IMG submission 193483) | Sheep rumen microbial communities from Palmerston North, Manawatu-Wanganui, New Zealand - 1742 DNA GHGhigh gp2 | ecosystem: Host-associated > Mammals > Digestive system > Stomach > Rumen...
TATTGTCACTCTTATTTAAAAATTTATTTAAATTACCACTAAAATATAAATATGCAAATCCTCCACCAATAATTAATAATAAAATAATTACTATAGCTATTACTAAGCCAGGATTTTTCTTTGCTACCTTTTTAGCAGTATTATATGCTTTTTTCTTTTGTCTTTTTGTTGCCATAAAACTCACCATAGTGATTTTATCATATTTAGAAAAAATAAAGAAGAGCCATAAAGCTCTTCTTTAATAATTTTTATAATTGTGGGAATACTCCAACAGTTCTTAATATTAAATATGTTACATATAATACATATATTGTAATAAATAAGATACCTGTTTTCTTTCCAAGCTTTCCTGTAAATGCTAGGGCGAATAATAATGTAGTAACTGACATCATTACAATTAAATCTACTACTATTTCATTTCCTGTAGTTAATGGATTAACTGTCGCTGCGATACCTAAAACAAATAGGATATTAAATATATTAGAACCAATTACATTACCTAAAGCAATATCATTTTGACCCTTTTTAGCTGCGATAGTTGATGTTACAAGCTCAGGTAATGAGGTACCTACCGCAACAATTGTTAAACCAACTAATGATTCAGCTAAATCATGGTTAATTCCCATAGCTGTTGCACCTGTTACTGCTAAGCCCTTAGCTCCAAAGACAACAAATTCGCCACCTGCTGCAATACCTACTATACCTATGACAACAAATAATATTGCCTTCCACATTTTCATATCTTTAATTTCTTCTTGGTTTTCATCCTCTACTGGGTGACGCTTTGCATCAATTACTAGGAATACTAAGTATCCAATCATTAATAAAACAAAGATAATACCTTCCCATCTTAATATTGCATAATTACCTGTAGCTGTACCTACACCAAAGAATATACCAAATATTACAAGTAATAAAGATACTCCCATTAAAAATGGCATTTCTTTTTTCATTGTAGATTTCTTAATTATTATTGGAGTAAATAATACAGAAAGGCCTAGAACTAATAATATATTACAAATATTAGAGCCAACTACATTTCCAATTGCTACATTTGCATACCCACCATTAATTAAACAGCTAATAGAATCTGATACAGACACTGCAAGCTCAGGACAAGATGTACCCATGGCTACTACTGTTAAACCGATAATCATTGGAGCAATCTTTAGCTTTTTCGCAATTGAAGATGCAGCACCAACAAATAGGTCACAGAATTTAACTAAGAAAAATATACCTACTACCATAAAGACTAAAAGAATTATTAATTTAGGCGCTATATGCCAGGTTTCATAAAATTCTGGAATCATGTTTCTCCTCCTCTATTGGTAAAAAAAGAGACTCCTACCTAAATGGTAAAAGTCTCGAAATTTAACTTATGTACGAGTATATAAATACTGGGTATGTCGACACATAATCCTGCAATGCAGGCTTCTACTCCCTTTTGGAATCTATTTATTTTACGAATGAATAATAACACATTTTTTTAATTTATGCAAATATTTGTATGTTAAGATTTCGTAAATTTACATATTGATACTAGTATGAATCTCATAATACATCCTATCAAAATCTCTAAAACAATCAAAATGCCACCAGAATCCAATTCGATTTTCTTCATATTCTGAAGTATAATTAAAGATTCTAAACTTGCTACTTAAAACATTAATATTAGATGTAAATTCATTAGGATAAATGTATAATTCGCGTACTTTATAATAATATTCATCATTATCTCCAAATGCATCTTCATTAAATGTAACATTTTTACTATATATTACTAATCTTGCATTATTATTTTTAAATGCATCTTTACCAATAGTTGTTACTTTATCTGAAATTTCTATTATAACATTATAGAAATTGTTATAATAGCCATCTTCTATAGCGAATGTTTCATCAAGAATTCTAGTAATAGCTGATCTATTATATACACGTTCTAGATTTCTACAATTCTTAAATGCGCCCTTACCTAATATTTCTAATGAATTTGGTAATACAATTTCATGGATATCAGTTTCAGCAAATGCATAATCACCTATTTCAATTAATGTATTAGGTAATTTAATATATGGTAACCAATAGCCAGAATATGCACCACTTATATTTGATCTAGCAAATGCATAATCTCCAATAAATTCTAATGAATTAGATAATTTAATTTCCATAATACTAGATTCATAGAATGCGTAGCTTTCAATTGTAGTAATTTTATTTGATAAAACTACTCTCCTTATACTACTTCCCATAAATGCTTCATGGCCAATTCCTACAACACGTATTCCGTGATAATATTCAGGAATAACCAAGCTCATATCATTAGTAATATTTCCATACTCGCCATATATTGGATTAGGCAATGAAGACCATGTATTTAATCTTGTTATGTAATAGCTATCACCTCTTAATTCATATTCTAGGTTTGGAACAATTTTTGCATATATTATTATTTCAGTATCGCTATTATATTCATATTCAAAATTAGAATAGAATTCTTGATATGTAGAATTCTTATATAAATCATCGAGCATATAATAATTTCCAATATGATTATTAACCATAGTTTCTAAATTATATTCACTATAATTATCACTATTATAATTATTCTTATTAAATACTATTTGTATATCATCAAATCCATAGTTACATCTTATAATTATTTTTCCACAATTGTATTCTACAATTTCATTATTGTTATTGTCATTATAATACCAATACTTGCCTGGAACATCTGGATTTTTATTATATCTATACCATTCAGCATTATATAACTTTGTATTATTTGATGAGATATATGTATTAAGATTAAACCAATCATTATTAGTTTCATTCTTATAATATACTTTATCAATTATACATTCATTAAAAGCTTCACTTCTAATAATATATTCATTATTAATAATCATTATTAAATTGCTAATAAAGCAATTATTAAATGCATATGAATCAATAAACATATGCTTACCTAATTTTAGTGTATCTATCCTTTGACCATCAAAAGCATATTTATTAATATAAATTCTATTATCATAATAATCATTATTATTAAATATAATACTACTTAAATTATTACAACCTTTGAATGCAAAGTCATTAATTGTAATTTCATTATATTGACTAAAATCTATGTTTGTTAAAGACTCTAAATTGATAAAATCATATTTTCCAATTTCTAAAGTATTATCATAACCATAATAATTATCATTATCACCTAAAATAGTATTTCTATTGATTGTAGTTAATAGTTCATAATATTCATAGTAATGACTAAAATCATATCTACTATAATCGTAATTAAAATAAGCACTATAATCTGAATTATTATGAATATTATTATACCTTTTATATAAATATAATCTCTTTGATAAATAAATTGGATTTGAATATTCATTTTCAAAATTAATATTTAACCAATTAGCAAGCTTACCCTCGTAATAAACATTGCTTACTGATGAATTACCATTATATTCATTATATGCAGTATTATCATTAGTTTCGCCAAAAGCGTTCTTTTTAAAATAATTCAATGTAGTAGGTATTACTAAATTTTCTACTTTAACATTTTTAAATGCGTATGAATTAATTTCTCTTATTCCTTCAGATATAACTAAATTTTGATAATGTGTAGTAGTTGTAGTATAAACATAAGGATTCATTGAAATAGATATAACTGGTAATCCTTTATAAGTACTAGGTATAATTATACTAGAGTGTGAATATCCATTAGAATTATTTAAATATACAGTATATGCATACCTGTTATACATTTGATCATATATTAATCCATAATTTAATTTATAAATATATTTTGGATATAATGTTATATTGCTTGTTATTGGTGTATTAATATCGAACAATTCATTATAATATTCGTCAGTATATATATTTTCTATTTCATATTCATCATAACATAAATCAGTTATATAAATATTTTCAATATAAACTTTATTACCTACTAAATAAATTGTTTTACCTGATTTTATTGTTATATTTTTGCTATCAACATTTATTAAATTTTGAGAATAACTTGCAAAAGTAATAGTACATTCCTCTACGCTAGGTTCAGGATTAAATGTTGGCTCACCAGTTGCTTCAACAAATATTTCATAATCAGAATAAACAGGAGCAGTTATATCAAATAAAACGCGCTCATCATTGACCATTATATAAAAACTAACTGTTATTCCATCAGGAATTTCTATATTCCTAATGTATGCTCCTTCTCTAATATATTGAATTTGATTATCAATTATTACTTTATAATATTTTATTTCATTAAATTGATTTTCCATTTGATTATTCGAGATATTAAACCAGTATCCGGAATAATCTATAAATTCATTTGGATTATCATTATCAAAACTATAATTATCAATAATACTAAAATTATCAGTATATCTATAAATATCTATTGATGTACCATCAATTTTCTGTTTCAATTCATTATAAAACCATTTGGATTCTTCTTTATCAATATCAAAATCAAATAAATATATTTTTTCTATTGACTCTGTAAGTGCTACTGCAGATATAGTATTTGTATCGATAATTGGAGGTGTATTAATATTTCTAAATATAATAGTATTAAATCCAAATAATGAATGGTCCTTTATTTGCAACATCGTTAAAGGATAATTGGTTTTTGTATCATTAGATAATATTGGATTTTCTAATTTTGTATAAGTATTAAAAGTTTTATAGCCATCAAAAATAGTATTTAATATCATAAACTCTTTTGCGTAAATCATCGGATTTGAAGACATAGTAATGAAATCAATACTTGTCCATTCATTGAATGAGTAATCCCAATAAACAGTATAGAGATTTGTACAACCTTCAAATGCATAAGCACCAATTTCATCAATATAATTAGTTAAAGAAATTGATGTAATTATTGTATTATCTCTAAATGCATTAGCTGCAATCTTTTGTACAGGCTTATCATTATATTTTCTAGGAATAACAACCTCAGCATCATTAGAATCAACGCCAGTTACAATATAATAATAACCATCATCTGATAATGTATAAATTACATTTCCAGTGTTTCTTCTTGCATATAATTCCAATGAAGATGTAATAGTTGTAGGAGAATATTCTTGATTATAAGCTTCATCATAATATAATGTATAATCATTTAATTCTATGTCAAAATCACTATTTAAAGCTCTAATATAAGGCTGTCCCATATCATCATAATCATTAGGAAGATGAATAACAATTTCAAAATATGTATTAGAAACGATATTTCTATTTTCGTCAAACCACCAGTAATCTCCTGGTAATTCTACATAGACATTATTTTTATAACAATACCATTTTGTTTCAGTTGACAATCTATTATATAAACCTTCGAATTGATTATTTTGATTATATTCATAATAATTACCATTTACTATTCTAATATCATTCTTTTTAAATGAATTACCATAATAATATACTTTATTAATAATTGAATTATTTTCAGTATTATACATTTCTTGATTATATGCTCCAAATGCACTATTACCTATAATATCAATATTTTCAGGTAATATAAGTGTATCAATTTGTTTCATATTGAAAAATTGATAATCACCAATTTTATATGTATCATTAGGAATTTCTATTGTTGTAAGCTTTTCATAATCACTATCTTCATTTTCCCTAATATAGAAACTTTCAAATAAATTAGATGATGATGGATTTGCATAAATACCTTCAAATTTTATATTCAACCATGATTCAATTGTACCAGTATAATAAACATTTTTAATATTCTTAAAATTCTTAAATGCATTATCAGAAATTTTCTTAATTGAATCAGGTAATATTACATTTACTGTATCTTCATTACCATAATAATCATTAGTTGTAGAAATAGATGTTACTTTTTTAATATGATTGAATCTTTGTAAATCAATTGTCTCAATATTCAAAGATTGTAAATCATACAATTCATAACCAATTTCATCATCTAATGATATACTAGCATATACCCATTTTGCATCTATTGTAATATCTGATGTTATTATAGATTCATTATCAAATAATTCATTATTTACATACCAACCAATAAAATAACGATCCTCTAATTCAATATAATTATCCAAATATACTGGTTCATTATCAGCCACATATTTATATATTTTTTCTTCTGTAGTTGAAAATGATAATGTTACTTCATGATATGTTTTAGCTACTATTTCATAACCATTATTCCATCTATAATACCAATGATTACCTTTTGAATCAATTGTTGATTCATCATATGTTTTAAAATACCAATTATTATTTTCGTTGTTAAAAGTATCAGAAGCTAATTTTCTTTTCTCACTAATTTTACCACCATAATAAATAGTATATGCTTTATCTTCAAATGCATTTTCACCTATTAATGTTAGGTTTTTAGATAATACTATTTCATCTAATGAATTACAATTAGCAAATGCGTTTGCTTCTATTGTTGTTACTGAATTAGGTATAATTACCTTAGTTAAATTAGTACAGCCACTAAATGCGTTTGCTCCAATAGTTTTAACACAATCAGGAATAGTTACTGTTCTAACAGTTGTATTGTTTTGTAATAAATTAGCACCAATACCTGTTACTTCTTTATAATAGCTATAACTTCTATTATATTCATCTATTTCTGTAACTATTGTTCTCTCTGGAATAGTAAGATTTTCATTAATTGTTTTTAGCTCAGTTAAAATACATTCATCATTTTCTTGTTCAAATTCAAAATCAAAATGTATAAGCTCATTATTTTCTTCTACCAATACTGATAAAATATTATTTTCAGCATCTGATGAATCAAATTCATCTTCGCTCGTAATTACACAATTTACATCAAAATCATAATCCCAGTATCTATAAGGAATATTAGTTAATGTATATACAACATAGGCTGTATTATCTTTTGTAATTAATTCTTCATTACTATAATATCCACTATATACAATGTCTATATCATCTTGGAATGATCTTATTACATCATTACTTCTAGGAAATTTTAATTGACAAACTATATGTATATCGTATAATGATAAATCTCTATCTGTAGTATCTAATTCAAAAATATATCTTAAATTAACCTTTGATGATTCCACATTTTCCTCAGTGATAGTTGATATTTGAACATATTTATTCTTTATAATACCTTCTACAGCATATGTACCAAGTGGATGAACTTCATTATAAGACATATCTTCGTTAATAATTAAATTAGTATTTTTATTATTATCTGAAGATACTGCTGTTTCGTTATTGTCAGTAGTTGTTTCTTCTGTCTTTGTTATATCAACGACTGGATTTTCAGTTTCTATAGAAATTGGATTATCTTCCTTTGTTTCAATAACAGTACTATTATTACATGCTGACAAAAGAGAAATAAACACAATTCCAATCAATGTAAAGAATTTTCTATATTTATTGCTCATTAATAATGTCACTCCAATCTCTTGTTGCACCATTTCTAGTTGCTTCACCTTGGCTAACACAAACAATATCAGAAGATTCAATAATTTCATCTTCGATAATTGGCTTTTCATATTCCTTCATAATACTTGTTCTCCTTTTTTACCAGTCAATTTACAGAATCAAATAATTAATTTACATTTCGGCTTTACTACTGATACTAAAAGCTAACATCCAAAATTGAATAAAATCATAATTATAATTCTTATTATCTTTTAGTAATTGCTTAACTTCTGGCTGATTCTTATTTAAAATAACTGAATTATCTAAAAAATATATTCCATCATATTTAAATAGATTAGTGACAATTAAGCTATTTTTTATGCTATCATTCATAAATGTATTAGCGTATGCTACACCTGTATCTATTATTTCATATGTTTTATTAGTATTAATATCTTTAATAATAGTTTTGAAATTCTTAGATCCTACCTTTACTACTTCAAATATAGATGATATTCCATTTAAAACAGATTTAATCATATTAAGCTTCTCTTGCTTTCTAATTTTTGTTTTATCTAGAAAATCTTGACTTAATTTCTTACCATCATTTGAAAAATTATAAAATAATAATTTAAAGAAATGATTACCATCTATTTCACAAATGTCTACTTTTATATTAATTTTATGATTATAAAATAATTCATTTAAATATTCTCTTATTGTATCACCATATTCTTCTACATTAGGTTCTGCAAAATAGAAAAATGAATCTAATGCTTCTCCATTTAGCTTTCTAATCTTTTCATATTTAATATATTCTGGTTCGTCTTTAAATGAAATTTTCCATAAATTTACCATACCTTCCATATTTATCCCCCTTTATTTAATAATAAAACCAATTAAATTCATTAGCAATGGGAAAATATATAAAATAATGAATAATAATATAGTTCCAATGATTACTAAATAATATGATATTGATTTTATTCTATCATTTTCAAATAATATATTTAATTGTTTTCTATCCTGTAATACAAAATAGCTTATTAATAAACCTATGCCTAAAACAAATATAAACATACCAGGTATTAATCCTGACTTAGAGTATGAAATATTAATATTATTCATACCCTTTTCTAGCTTTATTCCTACAAAGCCATCAAATACTTTTAATACGTCTACATTTTTATTATTTACTTTAGCTCTAACATCCTTTGTATACGCGATAGGTAAAAACATATATGAATCTTCTGTTGCTTCATATGTTCCTTCAAAATGATTATTAACATATTTTAAATCTGCATGATTAACATTACTACTTATTAATGTATCATATTCATTCATATGTATTCCAAATACACTAAATGAATCAGCTGTTATAGATCTATTTAATTCTATTTTAATTGTTACATTTTGATTTTCAAATGTACCCAAATCTACAAAACCATTATATGATTGTCCTGGATATTTATTTGCCTTCATATTAGAATTAGCATATACATTAATTGCGGCATTAATACCTTGATATAAGCTATTAGAATATCTATCTATTGCTTCAAAATATAATTTTGTTTTATTTGTTACATTAATTTCATATATAATATATCCATTTTCGTTATAATCTATTCTATTAAAAACAAAAGTATTATCAGTACTTAAATCATTTAGATTAGATATAGAATTATAATTATATGTCTTAATCATTTCTTTTTTATTAAATAATGCTTCACTAATACTTTGCTGCATCAAGCCTCTAGTATTATCCTCTAATGTAGAATATTTTGTTAAATCATTGTTAGTTACTATACCTAAAGGAAATACCTGATTTTCTTTAATATTATAATAATCTGTTGAATAATTAGCATAGAAGCTTGAACCAGATGATAATGTATATTTATTTAATAATATTGCATCATTTAATATAGTACCACCATAAGCTCCTACTTCCATCCAATATGATGAATAGCCCATTTTCTTTAAAGCGTCCATATAGCTTTTAGGTGTTAAAGATGTATAATGACCAAAGTTATTATATCCTGCCCCACCTAAATCATTTACATTTTTTATTTTAGTACTTGTTTTAACATTATAATATGAATCATCTTTTATTAAATTACATATTTCATAATATCTTTCATAGCTTATTGTATCTCTTGAGGCAGATACCATATATACCTTAAATGAAAATGCTGATTCAACTATTGCTAGAGATAATAATATTAAACCTAATCCCTTTATTGGAATAAATTTAATTTTATATAATACAAAAATTATAATAACCCCAAATAATATTACAGAATAATATATCAATAAAGCACTTAAAGATGCCCATTTACCCCAAAGAGAATGAGTATAATATTCTAATACATTCATATTATTTGTTGTATATATATTTTCAAATATGAATGAAAATATAATGATTATTAATGATATAAATAACCCAATAGAAAATTTTATTATATTCTTTTTATTTATTTCTCCATTTTTATCTTCATATAATAACATAGAAATAATATCTAAAAATAAGAATATATTAATAAATGCGAATCTACATGGAAAGGCCTGATATGAGCCATAATGCCACATTTTATTAATTGGATCTACAATTATAGGAATAGACATTAAAGCTAATAAAATAAGCTTAATTAGCTTTTCGTCCTTCTTCTTTTTATTAAATACAAAAGGTATTAATATAATTGTTCCTAAAATTAATGGAATAGCTGTTTCATATGGTGTTAAAAAATTAGAATTCATTAATGATTCAAAAATAGATATTGTTCTACTTGATTGACTATAATCTATAAATGATGGTATTAATATTACCATTGATAATAATACTGAAATAAATGAAGATATTAAGAATTTAAATGATAATTCTTTAACATTCATTTCTTTTCTATAATAAAACATTTTAAATCCAAAATATAATATTACATAAAATACACACATTATTCCTATATAATAATTTATACATACAATTAATGTTATAGAAATTATATAAGGTATTATTTTTTCTTTTTCTATTAATAAATCTACGCCTAATAATAAAATAGGGAATAAATAAATCATATCTAGCCATGTTAGGGTTTGATAATACATCATTACATAGCTAGAAAAAGAATAAAATATACTAAAGGCTAGGTTAATTATTCCATCTAAGGTAGGATATTTCTTTTTTAAATATAAGCTAAATGTAAAGGCAGCTGTTGCCATTTTTAGCATTATTATTATATTAACAAAGCTTTGCATATAAGCTTTATCAATAAATATAACTAAAAATGAAAATGGAGATGCAATATAGAAAAAGAATACTCCAAAATAAGACATACCACCAGCTGATAAATTACCAAATAAGCTTTGTTTTCCCTCTAATATATCCTTAAATTGATTTAATAGTGGTATACCTTGCTGATTTAAGTCACACCAAGCTACTGTGTTACTACCTATTGGTGCGATATTATTCATACTAGCTAAAACTAAAAAAATGATTAGGGCTAAAATAGGCGCTAATACAAATATATATTTTTCTATAAAATTGTATGATTTTAATCCTACTAATTTTAAACTAACCATAATTTCTCCCTAGATTGTAAAATACTCTTTTATTATATAACAATAAATAAAATATTTCTTTATTAATTTTAATAAATTGTTTATAATACTTTGTGAGGTATTTATATGGTGGAGAAAATAAATAATTTTTTTGAATATATAAATATGAATAATAAAAGATATTATATATCATTAACAATCTTTTCTATTGTATTTGGTTTTATTGCAACACTACTTTTTTGTTACTGTGCATCACCATTATATTTTCAACCAAATAGTAATGGATGCGATTCATCAATGATAAAGGTTTTAGGTACTACAATAAATGGGGGAGGAAAGCCTTATATTGATTGTCTAGATCATAAGGGTCCTTATTTATTCTGGTATTCAGCATTAGCTGCCTTTATTAATAGGACATATGGCTTTTATGTGATGCAGTCAATTGTTTCAACAATTTGTATCTTTGGTGTTATTGAATTATGTAAATCATTAAAATTAAGTAAGCTATCTAGCTTATTTATTGTATGCTTCTTCATTACTATTTATTTTACAGCATTTGAAGGTACTACTGCAGATGATGCGTTTATGTTCGCAATGATTTTACCTATTGCGTATGTAGTAAGGGGAATAATTGATAATGATACAAAATATTTAAGATATGCAATATTTTTAAATGGATTATGCTTAGGTATTTTATTATTTGTAAGACCATCTAATGTATTAATTCCTATGTTATTGGCTTTACTTGTTGTAATATACTGCTTCTATAATAAATGTATTAAAGAATTATTTATTATTGCGGCCTTTGGATTTTTAGGTATATTTATAACATCAGGTATCGCAATGCTTGTTTCTTATCTAGGTGGATATTTTAATGAAATGATGGAATATACATTTATTAAAAATTTCTCTTATTCTAGAGGTACAACTGATATATTCTTTGAAAAGAAAATATGCATATTCTTAGCATTTGAAACATCTATAGTAGAATTAATAATTGTTATTTTATTTAGAAAATCATTTAGTAAAGAATTATTTATATTCATGGCTATTTTATCTGGATTCTTATTATTTTCTGGTTTAACTATGTGTGTATATACTCATCATTTTAAGCAATTTACAGGACTATATATACTTACTTTAGCATATCCATTAAAATATTTAGAAAATAAAGAATTTAAATATACTAAATTAATTTTAAAAATAATATCAAGCTTAACTATAGTCTCTATGCTAATATATGGAATTATATCTCCAATTGTTACATATAATTTTACAGGCGAGACAGGACATAAGAATTTAGAAAAGCTAACTGAAGTAAAAAAATATATAAATGAAAAAGGAATAGAAAATCCTAATTTATTAGCTATTGATACAATATCTACTTCTTATTTAGCATTAGATATTAATCCTAAATATAATAAATTCACTTATCAATCATGGTGGCAATATAATGGTGTTTATCCTACATTATATGAAGAAATGACTACATATATTGATTCAAATGTTGATTATATAATTATTGCATCTAATTCAGGATATAAAAATTATGATGATTTTAAAATAATATTAGAAACTAAATTTAATTTAGTAATTGATTATTCATACGATGGTGTATGGGAATTATATGAAAGAATATAAGGCTGTGAAACATAACTTTTACAAGTTTGGGTTTCACAGCCTTTTCATACCTAAGAACATCATTGGGTTTATTTCTAATATTTTTCCATATGCATTATATCTATATGTACCTATTAATAATTCATCCTCATTTATTATCCATAAATAATGTCCTCCCTATTCTTTTTTTTATAGCTAAAATCTAATTTAATTTTAAAATATAATAAAAAACCTACTTATTACATACAATAAATATACTAATAAGTAGGCCCCATGAATAACTATTTAACTATTTTTGGAATATTTAGAGCTTATTTTCATAAAATCTACACCAGATGCAAATTCATATATTGCATCAGATACAGTATTAAATGTTTCATCTAATTGTTTTAGCTCTTCTTTTGTAAATTTTTTTAATACCCAATCAATCACAGGTATTACATCAGATCTATCAATACCAAGCTTTATACGCTTATATTCTTCTGTACCAATATGTTGGATTATATTCTTATGACCATTATGTCCACCAGCACTACCCTTTGATCTTAATCTGATTCTACCTAAAGGAGAATCTAAGTCATCAGATATAACTAATATATCCTTAGAATCAATTTTATAAAAGTTCATAACCTTTATAACTGATTCACCAGATAAATTCATATATGTAACTGGCTTTAATAAAATAGTCTTTTCACCTTTTATTGTGATTGTTCCCATAATACCTTGGAATTTGGGTTCTAGATGCATTTCTACATTGTTTAATGCTGCAAATCTATCTACTGCCATCCATCCCATATTATGGCGTGTATTTTCGTAATTGCTTCCTGGATTACCAAGACCTATTACTAATTTCATTATAATAATTCTCTTTTTGACTTATCGTATGAATAAGTGAATAATCCTGAAAGTGGTTCATCAGAAAGAATTCTTAAGATACCATGACCTAATAATTGACCAACTGATAATACTTTAATTTGATCACATTTCTTAGAATCTTCTAGCTTAATTGTATTAGTGATAATCATTTCCTTTAATACAGAATTCTTGATTCTTTCAATTGCAGGACCAGATAATACACCATGAGTAGCTACAGCATATACTTCCTTAGCACCAGCATCCATTAATGCCTTTGCACCAACAGTAATTGTACCAGCTGTATCAACCATATCATCAATCATAACGCAAGTTTTACCTTCAACATTACCAATGATGTTCATAACTTCCATCTTATTTGGTTCTGGTCTTCTCTTATCGATAATTGCGATTGTAGTATCTAATACCTTAGCTAATTCTCTAGCACGAGTAACTCCACCATGGTCTGGTGATACAACTACTACATTTTCTAAATGTTTATCCATAATGTAGTTAGATAAAATAGGTAATCCCATGAAATTATCAACAGGAATATCAAAGAAACCTTGAATTTGAGCTGCATGGATATCCATACAAATAATTCTATCAGCACCTGCAGTTTGTAATAAATCTGCAACTAGCTTAGCTGAAATAGGTTGACGGCTTCTAGCCTTTCTATCTTGACGGCTATATCCATAATAAGGAATAACTAAATTGATTGTTTTTGCAGATGCACGCTTTAAAGCATCACACATAATTAATAATTCCATTAAGTGATCATTAACTGGAGCACTTGTAGGTTGAATTACAAATACGTTATGTCCTCTTACAGTTTCATTAATTTGTACATTAATTTCACCATCTGCGAAATGTAATACATCACAGCTTGATAGTGGAATACCAACAGAATCAGCAATCTCTGAAGCAAGCTCAGGGTTTGCAGTTAAACTAAAAATTTTTACTTTTTTTCCCATTAACACTGACATGGAAAGATCCTCCTATATTAAAAATCCATTAGTATTATATCATAATCTTTAATTTATTAAAGAAGAAAATGATTTTATTTTTATTTCATTATAAATGAAATATTAATCATCATCGTCATCGTCGTCTTCATCATCGTCGTCTTCATCATCGTCGTCTTCATCTTCATCATCATAATCGTCGAATTTTTTAGCACCAGGAATGATCATTTTTTTAAATTTTGAAAAAGGAGATTTAAATGGATTAGACTCTTCGTCATCATCTTCATCTTCTTCCTCATCATCGTATTCGTCGTCATCGTCTTCATTTGAATCCTTTGTAACATTTACTTCTTCAGATTCATTGTTTTCTTCAGCAGAATTATCTGAGTCACCATTATCTTCTTCTGATTCTTCTATTTCATTATTAGAATTATTTTCTTCAGTTTCAGAATCTTCACCGGATTCATCAGTTAAATCATTTGAATCATCTTCAGTTTCTTTGGGTTCTTCTTTAGAAGAATTATCTTCTATATTTTCATCATCTAATTCATCAGAAGCTGCTTCATTGTCTTCAAGCTCTTCTTTTGATTTTTCCGCTTCATCTTCAACTTCAGATTCATTAATTTCATCTTCGTCTATTATATTTGATGATTCATCAGTAGTTTCTTCAATTGATTCTTCTTCAATTGTTTCATTAATAGTTTCAGCTGATTCTAAGCTTTCATCTAATTCATTCATTGATTCTTTAATTTCTTCAACTTCTTTTTTTCTTTCAACAGCCTTTTTATTAGCTATTGCCTCAGCCTTTTTAACTGATGCTATAATCTCATCCATATCGTAGCTTTTTGAAGGCTTTACTGGCTCTTCCTTTTCTTCTAGATCATCTTGTTCAAGGTTAGTTGAAATAACTTCAAATGAATCACTAGAATAATTCTTATCTAATTCACCATAAGTAGTTTTTGATATTTCCTTTGGAATCTTTATTTCATTATCAAATATTGCATCAACATTTGTATTATTCTTATCGAAGAAATGATATAAAACATTAGATTTCTTTAGTGCTTCATATTTTTGCTTCATTAAAGAATACATTTTTAATACTTCAGCTTCTCTTTCTTTAGCCTCATTCATTATTTCATCATAATTATCAACCAAATGCTCAACAATTCTTCTATCAAGCTTTCCTGCTTCTACATCTGATTCTAATATAGAAATAATCTTTTCTTGTGGGAATGATGCTTTATAGCTTCTCTTACAATATAAGGCACTGGCGATATCAGCTACCGCAATTATCTTATCTCCAATTGATAAATTAATTGATCTTAAAGCTCTTGGATAACCAGATCCATCTAGCTTTTCATGGTGGTTAGATGCTATTTCTACAATTTTATAGCTAAAGCTTCCTTCTAGAATCTCTTTTGTATAGGTAACATGTCTTTGCATTTCTCTTAGCATATCACCCTCTAAGCGTCCAGGATAGCATAAAACCTCTTTAGGTACTCTAATCTTACCGATATCATGAACTAAGCCAGCAAGATATACCTCTTCACACATGCTTTCAGGTAATCTTGATTTACGGGCAAGAGCTCTTGCTATTACGGCAACAGTAACAGTATGAGCTAATGTTTCATGATTATGAAATTCAAATGAATAATTTGTTGTATTAATAAAGCCTAAAAGCTCCTCATCAGTATATTTTGTTTGTAAAATATAATTTTGAGTTTCATAAATATAAAGGCTTGTTTTATTATTAAGCTTTTCTAAAATATCTTCTTCTTTTCTTAAAAGCTTAATTACATTTTTAACCTGATTTGGATCATATTTATTCTTTTCTTTTTTTAATAATTCTTCCATTTCATCTAATGTATATTCTTGGTAATTATACATTACAATTTGATTAATTAATGTCATTAATAATCCATAATGATAATCCTCATTATCGATATTAGGAATGTACTTAGCCTTGTAATAAAAAAGTGGCTTTGCAGCATCTGCAAGTGGTGAACAGTAATTTAAGAATAGAAAGCTTGAGGCAGCAGCTAGGGCATGGTTATCCTTAGGGATATAGTCATCCTGATAGAATAAACCGATATCCTTTAATAAGCATAATAAAACAAGCTTTGGTCCTCTTTCTGGATTAATATTATATTTTTCAATATAACGCTTCATAATAAATCCAGTACGTAATCCACTATCCATATAGCCGTGATTAATTTCATTTAATACTTTTCTTAAGTATTTCATTACAGTTGAACTATTGTAATAATACTTTTGAGACGCATCTTTTATATCTTCATTTATTTTATGCTTAGTAAAATCATTGTAATTCATCCCTTAACCACTCCTATATCGACAAAAATCCATATAAATTATAATATAATTTAAGTCTATAAACAATTGATATATTATATGAAAATTATTTTCATAAAAATAACTTATAAAACACCCCTAATACGATTAAAAAAATAAAAAAATAGGATGTAAAATTAATTACATCCTAGAACAAATTTTCATTGATTTTGTCATATAATTCATAATTATCAGATAATCTAAAAATTGCTAAAACCATTACAAGTGGCACCATATAATAATACATTCCATATGTATTATCAATTAAGCCATAAATATCAACAAATAGATATCCAATTAAGAATGTGAATTTAAAGACATTATCTTTTTTAAATAACATTTTATATTTTTCATATAAATGATATAAAATACCAACTAAACCAGGAATACCTGCTGATATAAATACTTCAATAAAAGTATTATGATATACAATAAATGTTTCTTGAAAACCATTAAATACTTCTTTTTCTCTTATTTCTGTTACTATACCACTACCAAAGAAATAATGCCCAGCTTCGCCATAGGCATTAAATCCTAATTGCCACATTTCAACTCTACCATTACCATCTAGATTTAATTCAAATATATTACTAAATATATCCTTATAAAAGCTTCCATTTGTTAATATAGATATACCTGTAAGTCCGATGGCAAAAATAAATAATAATAATGATAATTTAGTTAATTTTAAATCATATTTTAAAATGCACATTATTACCCCAAAGGATAATAATTCTAATCCACCAAATAATAATGTACCTCTAGATGTGGTTAAAAATATCCCCCCTAATGTAATTATTATTTTAATTATCGCAATTAAACTTGTTAATAATGTATTAGATTTTATAAGCTCATATATAATAAATGGCATTATAAAGCATAACATTATACCTGCTTCATTACATAGGCCCCAGCCTATATAATACCAAAATGATAAAATATTTTGATCTGGATTTTCTTGTTTTAATTTTAATACAGCTAAAAATAATTCAACTGTAATTAATACCGAAAGCCAGCTCAAGGAAAATACTAACATTCTAAATGATTTTTTATTTAAATTAAAACAAAATAATAAAGATAATAATGTATACATTAGCCATGAAAAATACATTACATAAAATACCATATTAGTCTCATTAATTAATCTAACCCAAAAGATTGGAATAATAAAAGCTATTGATAAGATAGCCATACCTATACATGATTTAATATGCTTAAGCTTTTCTTTTTTAAAATGCATTATTGTAAATACAATAACAAAGACAACAAATATTGCTACAGGAATTACAATCTCAAATGGAAATACACTTACTTCAAATCCTGCTCCATAAGAAAATAATAATACTAATATTGCAGGTATAGCATATTTAAAATCATCAGATAATATCATTAATATCACTGATAATAAAATTGTTGGTATAGCGCCTAAAGCGTAATTAAATTTCCAACCTAATATACCAAAGACTATAAATAATAGAGCTATTAAATTTTCAAACTTCCAATTATTATTTAATTTTAATAATCTTTCTGTTTTAAATTTTGACATCATATTGCTTCTCCAATAAACTTTTTAAAAAAATGGTGCAATTATATTTAATATAAATGCTATTATTTTTTGAATCAATGGTCTATTTTCCCATTCTTCCTTTAATACTTCTTCAGATTTAGAAATTGATTTTAAAAAATCACTTCTTATTTTATAAATCTCTGGATTATCCATTATTATAGCACCACATTCGTAATGTAAAAATAAACTTCTGTAATCCATATTAATTGTTCCTACAAAGGCATATCTATCATCTGCAATAATATTTTTAGCATGATTAAAACAGCCTGTTGCCTCATAGATTTTTATTCCAGCCTTTAATAATCTACTATATGAGCTTCTACTCATATAATAAACTGGCTTTTTATCAGGTATTCCTGGCATTAATATTTTAATATCAACACCTGATTTTGATTTTAATTCTAATGCCTTTAGCATTGCTTCATCTATTATTAAATATGGTGTTGAAATATATAAATACTTTTTAGCATTTAAAATCATTGCCATAAAAGAATCATAGGCAGGATAGCTTTTAATTGATGGTCCATCACCAAAAACGATGACATGACCTGATTCACCATAATGCTCATAATTAATTTTAGATAAATTATCAAATATTAATTCTTTAGTAGATAAATACCACATTTGAGAAAATAAGAATTCGAATGATTTTACTGCAGGGCCTTCATATTTTCCACAGTTATCTCTCCAATATCCAAATCTCTCCTTGTAATGTACATATTCATCTGCTAAATTATCTCCACCACAATATGCTATTTTACCATCAATTACACATATCTTTCTATGATCACGATAATTAAGTAAAAGCTTTGGATTACTACCTAGTGGCTCATAATTATTAATACTTATATTTTTAATTAAAGATAGCTTTTTAACTAATTTTCTAACTGCATAGCTTCTAGATCCTACTTCGTCATATAAGAAATATATTTTTACACCATTATTAGCTCTTTCATTTAATATCTCATATATTGAATCCATTACCTTTCCTTCAGAAATAATAAAATATTCTAAAAGAATATATTTTTCAGCTTTTTTTAGCTCCTCTAGCATATCTACATGCTTTAATAGGGCATCCTTAAAGAAAGTAAATTTAGTATCAGAATAAACATGTAATTGTTCATAATCTGATTTAATTGTTTTTATAATTGGATATAGGTCATAGTCTTTATCTACTGTTTCTTTATACTTTATATTTAATTCCTTAAATGCCTTATCAAACATTTTTTGTTTTCTTCTAGATAGCTTTTTAGAATTACTATTTAATGTATATAAAATACAAAAAGGAATAGGAGATAATAAAATTAAAAATGTCCAGGTAAATTTATAATTTAAGGCGATAGGTCTTGTTAAAATATATAAAACATAGCTAACACCTACTACCTCTGATAATAAATATAAAATACCTGGTACAGTTTTATAAAAATCACTTTCATATGACTGAATAACAACAAAGAAGAAAATGATTAAAAGCGCTTGGAAACCAAACGCTAATATAGATATGAATATTGCTAATATCTTCTTCCATAAAGGAAGACTTCTTCTTTCATTAATAGTCATATTAACTCCATTAAATCTTTATAATCTTACCATTCTTAATATAATTTTGAAATTTAACAAATTGTTTTGAAATATCTCTTGAAATATATAGTGATTTAACACCATTAGATATTAAATCTAAGAAAGCTACTATTTCATATCTAATACCTTCACCATCTATTTTGAAATAGAATTTTTTAACATCTGATGTATCCTCATGTCTTATTTCAAAATATTCAGTTTTCCACCAAGGTGCTGGTATATATGCATAGCCCTTAGTACCTGATATAATCATTTCACCTTCTGATTTTACTCCATTACCTACCTTGATTGAGGCAACGGCTTTATCATAAATAAAATGAATTTTTGTAAATGTATCAAAATTTAGTTTTTCATTTCCTATTTTTGAAATAACATTTGCATCTTTATAATTACAGCCTAATAATTGAAATACAGGAAGTAAGGCTGTAGGTCCCCAAGCATTATAGGAACCCCAACGTCTATTTAATAGTTTTTCATCATTTAAATCATAATTATGTAATGATGTACAGGTTGCATCTACAGATACAATATCACCTATATTTCCTGTTTTCATTAATAGTATTAATCTTTGATAAGCTAGAGAATATGCAGTTTTAATTGAATCCATTAATATTAGATTCTTTTCATCTGCAATTTTAAATAGCTCTTCTATCTCTTCAATTGATTCAGCTATTGGTGCTTCACAAATTACGTGCTTACCATTTAAAAGAGCTTCTTTAGTATGAATATAATGCTTTGATGGATGGGATACAACATATACTGCATCACTTCTATCTAATAATTCATTATAATTACCTGTAACAAAATCAAATTCTTTAGCTGTTTTTTTGTCCTCTAATACATCCTCATAACAAAGACCTGATATATTAATTCCATTAACATAATCACATTCATGTCTAAATTTAGATGTTAATGTAGATTCACCAATTATACCTATTCTGATTGATTTAAATTCCGATCTAATTTCTGAAGATGATACACCTACAGTTCTATCAAGGTACACTACCTTACAATAGTCATTTAGGTAATCAAATTTGCCAACCCAATCAGAGCCAACCGTAAAAATATCTACGCCATATTTTACGATATCATCAATCTTTTGGCCTTCATATTCCTCTATTATTATTAAATCAGCTAAGCCTGTTTTTCTTACAGCTTCAACACGCTCTAAAACAGACTGGGTACCATTAATTTTTCCACGCTCTTTGTCATAGGCATCTGATGTTACACCAACAATTAGATAATCACCTAAAGCCTTAGCTCTTTCTAATAATCTAATATGCCCATAATGTAAGCAATCATATGTACCATATGTAATTACCTTTTTCAAAGGAATCACCTCTATTTTTCTATTTCTAATAAAGCATCAATAAATATTTTCATATATTTAGCTTCACCGATTGATACTCTTAAGCAATTTCCAAATTTACCAACATTTGGATAAGACTTTATTAGTATTTTATAATCTTTTTTCATCTTATCTACTATTACTTGTGAATCAATCTTCTTAGGCTTAATAAACATAAAATTACCTGCTTCGCCTTTATGTTCATAGCCATATTTATCTAATGTATTAATTAAATAATTTCTACCTTCATTAAATTTATTAATAAGATCATCTAACATACCTGGTGTTTCTAGTATTTCTTCAGCAAATAGCATTGCAAAGGCATTTGTGTTATGTGGTGTACAAAGCTTTTGAACCATTTTCACACCATCACTCCAGCCAACAACATAGCCTAAACGGCATCCTGCTAAGCTAAATAATTTAGAAAATGTCCTTGTTACAAATATATGATCGTTATTTAAAGCATATTTAATAAATGTATTTGGATAGAAATAATGATATGCTTCATCTATCAATATTGTAATTTCTTTTTCCTTACAAACATTTAAAATTTTAACAAATTCTTCTTCTGAGTATACATTTCCCATTGGATTATTTGGATTTAATAAAATTAAAAGTTGAGTTTCAGTAGTTAAAGTATTAATAATATTATCAATACTCATTGATAAATCTTCATTATATGGAACCTTAATAAATTCTCTATCATACATTTCTGAATATACTTGAAACATAAAATACGAAGGAACTACTCCTACAATTTTTCCTTTAGGGGATGTAAAAGCTTGTATAATATATCTAATTCCTTCAGCAGAGCCATTAGTTAAACATATATGTGAAATATCAGTACCTAAATGTTTCGCTAAAACTTCTGTAAAATGTAGGGTTTCAGGATACTCAGATATAAATCTTGAATCAACCTTTGACAAAACTTTATTTATAAAATCTTGTGGTAATCCACCAGGATTTTCATTAAGATCTAATCTCAAATAATCTTTTCTTTCATTTTGATCAAAAATTCTATATAAATCTTTTATATTAGGATTTAAATAATACATATTTACCACCTCAATTTTCAATTAATAATCAATATTATTAAATAATTTATCAAAATCACTTTTAGATATATTTTCATATTTCTTATATGATTTATCTAAATCGAAATAACAAGTACCATGAATACTTCCACCTAAATCCTTAGGGAATTCCATATAATTATTAAATTCGGTTTTTAATACCATATCATAATTCTTAGGAATTCTTATTTGAATATCCATAAATTTATGATATTCATATTCATCAAACCACTCGCTATTCCAAATATTCTTTTTATAGCCTGGCATAAAAGTAATTAACGCTACTTTATTAGTTTCTTTATATGTTTCTTTAGGTAAATTATTAATTCTTTCTATTATCTTCTGACACTTTTTACCATTTCCAATTTTAATATTATATAAAATCTTTTTTAATATTCTTTTTATTGGATTAGGATCAGGAGCTATCTCAGAAATAAACATTTTTTTCCACATAATAAGATTTTTAACTAATTTATCGTCTTCTCCTGATACATAATCATATGGGAAAATATCAATAAATACTCCAGAATTTTTACCATGAGTTATATCATAATATGAATTAGTAGTGAAACAAGTTGTATTATTATCTCTTATTTGTGCATGTCCATTATAATAATACTTTTCAGTTTTATAATATTGTAAAAAATAATTATCGTCTAAATAGTTAGGTGCTATTTCTAAAAATTTTTCATAATCTTTTCTTGGCATCATTAAATCAATATCATCATCCCATGGAATAAATCCATTGTGTCTTATTGCTCCAATTAGAGTACCGCCTGCCGCGAAATATTTTAAATTATTTTCTTCACATATCTTAATAAATAGCTTTAATAATTCTAATTCCTTATCCCATATTCTCTTTCTATAGGCAGTAACATTAAAGCCACATATTACTTCATCAATATAATTCATATTATTATCCTCTTTTTATTTTATTTCTAACCTTACTAAATACTGATTTTATTGTATTAATCAAAAATTTATCTCTTAAAATCAATAAAGTAATAAAATAAATAAATATTCCAAGTGCGATTATTAAGCACAAATTAATAATTGTCGCATCTAATTTTAAATTTAATATAAATACTGGAATAAACATCAATACACCCGCAATAAGGTATTTAATAGATGTTATTAAAAATGAAATTGGTTTAACAAATTTTCTCGCATTTAATACATATAAGAATGTTACAACTAATTCAGCTACAATAGACGCAATAGCGGCACCAATAGATGCGTACATTCTAATTAATATTAGGTTTAATATTAAATTTACAATAGATCCAGTAATAAGGAATTTATTACTAGTTCTTTGCATATCAAATGGAGTGTAATAATGAGTACCTAATAAATTACTAATACTTATTATTACTAAAATAGGTGATAAAATATACATCAATGTTACACATTTATCATATCCATCACCTAAATATATAGGGACAAACATTTTCGCAATTGCTATCATACCTAAACAAATTGGAATAGAAAAGCACATTGAAAAGCTCATTGATTTTTTGATTGTTTCTTTTATTTCTTCTATTTTTCCTGTTGAATAATAATATGATATTCTAGATCTCATTATTATATTTAAGCTAGTTATTAATAATAGTGGTAATTTAACAATCTTTTCTGCTTGTTCATAATAACCATTCTCTAGATATGATATCTTTTTAATTACTTCTACTCCATCTACTATTTCTGTATAGGTACCAGGAACTAATAATCCAATCATTGTTTTATCAAGTACTGTATATATTTGAACTGCAATAGTAGGAATAAAATAAACCATGCATTCTTTAAAATGTCTAAATGGTCTTATTTTATCACTAATCTTAATTGATCTAAAATTATACATTAATTTTGGAACGCATAAAACAAATGGTAAAAATGTAGTCATCGCAGTTAATAAGCATGCGATCCATAAATCATTCTTTGTTTTAACTAATACAAAGATTAGTGGAATATATATAAGCTTAGATATTATATTGACAATTGCTAAAATTTTAAAATCTTCAATACCTTGGAAATACCAAGTAAAATCAACTGCCGTAAATATTAATGTTAATCCAAATAATGAATACAATAATGTATTTTCAGTTAATATAAAAACAAATATTAAATAATATGATATAGCTAATATAACAGTTAAGAATAATCTTAATAAGAATATTTCAATTACTATTCTTTTTAATACTTCTTTTTCATTTCTATGAATAGATATTATTCTTTGACCATAAGTTTCAATACCTATATTCGCAGCTAAAATAAAATAAGAAACAATTGAGGAAATAAAGCTTAATGTACCATTTCCATCAGCTTCTAATTTTCTAGCTAAAAATGGTGTGATTAAAATAGGAATTAGTAGGGCAAATAATTTAGCAATTAAATTATAAATATAATTCTTCTTAATGCTCTTTTCATTTCCATTAGAATTATTATTTAATTGTTCATTTTCTACTGCCTCCATTTTAGTCACTCCTTTCGTATTATTTTATGTTTTTAATATAATTTAATGCTTCAATTATTACCTTATCCATATCGTAGTACTTGTACTGACCAAGTCTACCACCAAAATGAACATTAGATAATTTGTCTGCGTCATTTTTATATTTTAAATATAATTCATTATTCTTGTCATTATTTACTGGATAATAAGGCTCATCACCTAAGCGCCATGTTGTTGAATATTCCTTTGATATAACAGTTTTAGGTGATGTTGTATCAAATTCAAAATGCTTATGCTCAATTATACGAGTATATGGTATTTCATATTCAGTGTAATTAATTACAGCATTACCTTGATAATTTACTTCATTTAATATTTCAGTTTCAAATCTAACTGTTCTATATTCAAGTGGTCCATATTTATATTCAAAATATTCATCAATTGGACCAGTATATATAATATTCTTGGCAATAGATTCAAATTCAGATCTATTATCAAAGAAATTAGTATTTAATCTAACCTCAATACCATCTAACATTTTTTCAATTATTTTAGTATATCCACCAATTGGAATACCTTGATACCTATCATTAAAATAATTATTATCAAATGTAAATCTTACAGGTAATCTTTTAATAATAAATGGAGGTAACTCTATACAAAGTCTACCCCATTGCTTAGCTGTATATCCTTTAATTAGCTTTTCATAAATTGTAGGACCAACTAAATTAATTGCTTGTTCTTCTAGATTTTTAGGATCATCAATATGGAATTTTGCCTTTTCTTCTTCAATTCTCTTTTTAACATCCTCTGGTGTAAAACAATCAGGCCACATTTTAGTAAATGTATTCATATTGAATGGTAAATTATATAATTCCTGCTTGTATCTAGCCACAGGTGAATTAATATAATTATTAAATTCAGCAAATTGATTAATATATTCCCAAATTTCCTTATTAGATGTATGGAATATATGAGCACCATATTTATGAACATTTATACCTTCAATATTTTCTGTATAAATATTACCTGCTATATTCGCTCTTTTATCAATAACTAAGCATTTATAGCCTTTTTTATTTAATTCATAAGCACAAATAGATCCATATAATCCAGATCCTACAATTAAATAATCATACATAAATTCACATCCTAACCAAAAATTGTATGGTATGGTAATACCTGATAATAACCCTGAATAATAATATAGTAATAGAAATATAAGCCATACATTACTAAATATAATCCAATAATTCCAATCTTATTTGATAAATATTTATTTTTATAAATAATATAAGGAATAGAAATAACATAAAATATTAAGAAATAAAATGTTAATCTAGATATCATTTCTGACACTTTTATAAATAATGAAGAATATGAAAATAAGAACGCAAAGAAATGTATACATAATAATGCCCATGCATATTTATCTTTGTATCGTATTTTGTAAAATGTTATATATGCAATTACTAAAAATATAGCTGTATATAAAATATTTACATAATTTGAATTACCATTGTTAAAATAGCTTTCAATAAAATATACATATTTTGTATGTGATAAAACTATTATCGAAAGATTTGCTAATAAAGGCATTGCCAACAATATAATTACACATATAGGTAAAAAATTTCTTTTAATAAATTTCCAATTAATAAACATATAAACTGGTATAAATATTAATGATGAATAATGAAATATACAAGCAAATATAATGATAACTAAAAATTTAAAGAATTGCTTCTTACATATATAAGGTAATGCATTTAATATTAATACTGCCGCTATTGCTTGTCTTATATTATTTAGTGAATAAAAATAAATACAAGACAAAAAAGTTATAACAAATGATAATTTTATATTCTTAGAATATTTTATATTTACTCTAATTATAAAAAATACAAATAAGAAATTGGTAATAACAAATAACCACTGAGCATCAGTAGTAAATAACTGAATAAATTTATTAAAATAATAAAAGCCTATTTCAGAATATTGTTTTTCTCCTTCTAAAATCTTATAGAAATTAGGATAATATGTAAACATATAATCTGTTCCTACATCATAACGAATTCCGCCTAATATAGTTAATGGTATTAATGCTAATATGAAATATCCATAATAATCTATTAGATTAACTAATGTTTGTCTTTTAGTATATCTAACATATCCTCTTTTGGAATAATAAGCGAAAAATAATGTTAAAACGAAACAAATTATATACCAAAGCATATTTATCCTCCTTTCTAATCACTTGATTTAAAATGTAAAATCTTCTTTATTTTTTGAATCATTATTTTAAATTTTGATTCACCAACAATATGTGTTGGCATTTCATATATCTTTTTATTATTTTTTAATACATAAACACTAAATAATCTTTCTGATAAAAAGCCATATAATCTTTGCTGCTGGACAGTATATCCATCCATATTAACCTTTGGTTCTAATTTATCAAATATATTAAACAGCCATGTATAATACTTATCCCATTCACTCTTCGTAGTAATAAACATATTTAATAGATGACTTTGATGTCCACTCATTACTTGATTAAATGAATCAAGATAATCAGGATATACTTCCTTAATTGTTTCTTCCAATAAATCATAATCATGAGGAAAAACATTAATTAATAAATGTTCTTTAACTGTCTTTTGAGTTTTATATTGTTTAGTGGCAATAAAATCATATTTTTGTAATATTTTTTCTACCTTTGGTGAATTAATATATTTTTTAGGTGAAGAAGAAAATTTATTAGTTGTTAAAAATCTTCTATAATGAGCTAAACCAACTATGTCATTTTCCTTATCATTTTTCCAAATCCAATATGCAATAGTAAGCTCACAATAATATGGATTTTTCTTTGATATATTATCTCCTTGATTATCACATAAATCATAAATCTTGGGATTATTAGCTGAATTAGCTTGAATATATTCATAGTTCTTAGGAAGAATGGAATCTACTTTTTTATGAGCACATACATAAATTTTCATGGTTCTATTTCTCCTTTATATGTTTTTTATAAACTTCATAATATGGAGTTTTCTTTAAAAACCTTTTATGACCAACCTTAGATATAAGCTTTCTTGGTAATAATTTTTTTATTAATTTTTTCCAGCCTGGAACCTTATCATCATTCCATGATCCATAACAATGATGTTCAGAAAAACCACCATTTGATTTTTTATCTACCTTATATCTTTCAAAATAATCCTTTGGATATATTTCAATACCACATTTTAAGCTTTGACGTTTTCCATTTAATCTAAAATCTGAAAAATGTTCTAGGAAATATTTAGTAATCCAATCATTTGAGACTGTAAAATCATGCTTTGCTTCATAATCTGATTCAAGAATTTTTTTCCATTCTAGCATAATTGGATTTCCTTTTTCAGAACCGATTAGTGCTGTACCAATTGATGAATCAAATATAAATCCCATAAACATTTTTGAATTTAAGAATTGATCTAGATTTTTAAACATTTCGATATCTGTATCAACATAAATTCCACCAAATTCATATAATACAGTAAATCTAAAATAATCACTTAAAAATCCATATTTCTTTTTTTCTAAGCTTTCTTTTACAAATAATGAATCATCATAATATTTTTCAAACATTTCATCATTCCAAAGAATAACTTCGTAATCTGGATGAAGCTTTTTCCAGCCTTCTATATATTCTACTTGTTCTTGTGGCATTTTAGCTTTTCCAAGCCAGCATGCGTGTATTATTTTAGGAATCATTTTTTATTCTCCAATGTTAAAGTAATTATATCAGCCATTTTTTGGAAATTATATTTATTTAATACCTCATCTTTAGGTGTTAATTCTATTTTTCTTTCTTCTTTTATGATATTTGCTAAGTTTTTAGCATCATCAAAATAAATAACTGATAAATCATTATATATTTCTTTAAAAACTTCTATTTTTGATATTATTGGTGTAGTACCTAAATATAGTGCTTCAAGTGGTGGAATACCAAAACCTTCATATAATGATGGCTGAACTAAATATTTTGCTTTTGATATTTCATCTAATAATTCATCATCAGAAAGTCTTCCAGTAAATACTACATTTTCATATTTAGATTCATCTATATTAGAACCAACTAAGAATTTTTCCTTTTGACCAATTATTTTTAAATTATATTTACCCTTAGGTAACATCATAAAAGCATCTAATAATATATTTATTCCTTTATGAGGTTTAACATTACCGATATAAATAATATTATTTTCTTTTTCTTTTGGCTCATTTTCTTTAGCATATTTAATTATCTCTTTTGATAAACCATTATAGCTTAAAATTAATTTATCCTTATATTTAGGGAAATAATGAATAGCTCTATTTATTGTAAATTTTGATACACAAAAGATTTTCTTTGATTTCTTAAAGCATCTTTTAAATAATGTTTTTTTAATTTTATAATCAATGAAACCTTTTGTTGTAGTTTCTTTCATATCTAAAAAAATGAGATCATGTACGATTGAATAAACTGGAATTTTAATTCCAAATGGAATGATAAAATTAGGTATAAAACAAATATCGCATTCCTTATTAATTTCTTTTGGAAATTTTAATAAACCAGCTTTTGAAAAAGGATCTGTATCATTAACTATTATTTTCGCCTTAGGATACATATTTTTTAATTTTTCATCACCAATAAAATAAAATTCATTTCTATCATAATCTAAATTATCTAATATACCTTCTAATACTCTTCCGATACCTGATTTACCATAATATCTACAATCTATTGCGATTTTCATTATTCAATCACCTCTTTAATTAAAGAACTAACTAAATTATTAAATCTTGATTCTAAGAATAATTCATTAACTCTTTTTTTACTATTCTTTTCAAACTTTTCTTTTAATTCTTTATTATTAGTTAATTCTTTAATAGCTAAAGCATATTTATCAGGATTAGAATTTTCTACTTCTAACCCTGTTTCATCTTTAATTGATACATAATTAACTCCAGAACCAGGAATATTAAACGTAATATTTGCTTTTCCATAATACATAGCTTCTGCAAGACCTATACCAAACGCCTCATTTTTAGTAATTGATGGAAAGCAGAATATATCACAAGCAAGTAAGTATGCTTTTAATTCATCATCTGATATTCTTCCTAAAAATTCTACCTTTTTATCATCCTTTGCCTCTTCCATTAACGAATCAGTTAATGGACCTTTTCCACCAATTAATACTTGATAATTATCATCTAATAATTTAGATGCTTTAACTAAATATGTTAATCCTTTATATGGTACATGACGTCCAAAGCCAAATAAAATGGTTTTTCCCTCATATTTCTTTTTGATATCCTCTGCCATTTTAATATGACCTTCATTATATTTTAATCTTTCTTCGCTTACGCAGTTTGGAATATCAATACATTTTTCTTTATTAACACTTAAGAACGGACTTCCCTCAATATAATTTGGTGATGTTGCGACTATCTTATCTGCATATTTAATAAGCTTCTTTGTTTGGCCATTAAATAATTTACCTAAAAGCTTTTGCTTAGTTATATCTAAATGCCACCAAATAATAAATTTAAAGGTTTTCTTTTTTAAATACTTCTTTAAAAAATGTGCAACAAAAGGATTTGGATAGTGAAAAATAACAACATCAGGATTAAAATCCTTCATTAATTTTTTTAATTCTCTTCCATAGCTTAACGCAATTGATTGTGAGGCTACTTTAGCTTGACAATTAACTCGTGTTACATCTATACCATCAACCTGATTAGTAATTGTACCCTTTTCATGATTAAAGCAAATTATTTTCATTTCATATTCATTTTTTAAAGCGTTTAATATATCTCTAGTAACTTGCTCAATCCCACCAATATGTGGATACATATAGTTATCTATTTGAAGAATTTTTTTCATATCCATCATCTCTTTTTATAACAATTTAATTATTTTTTTAATATCTTGATTTTTATTTTTATCACAAATTAAAATATCATCCTTAGTTACGGCAACTATCATATTAGTAACACCTAATAATGATATTCTTTGATAATTTCCATTTGAAACAACAATATTATTATTTGAATCTACTGATATGCATTTTACATTTTTAATAACATTTTTGTTTTCATCTGATTTGAATAATTCCTCAAAGGCGAGGAAATTACCAACATCATTCCATCCAAATTCAGATGGAATAACCATAATATTCGAGGCGTGCTCCATAACTGCAAAATCAATTGACTTCTTTTCAAAATTCATGAATTTATCTTTTACGATTTCTGCAGTTTTTACACCTTCATTTTTATCGAATAAAGGTTTTATAGATTCTATAGTTTCAAAATGATTTGAACTATACTGCTTTAATGCATTCATAATAGTTTCATATTTAAATATAAACATTCCACTATTCCATAAATATTTACCTGATTCAAAATATTCCTTAGCAATTTCATATTTTGGCTTTTCTCTAAACCCTAAAGATTTAGTTGCCTTATTTAATGTTGAATCAGAAACTTCAATATATCCATATCCAGTTTCTGGGTATGTTGGTTTAATACCTAATGTAACAATACTACCATTATTAGCTTCAGATTCAGCTAATTTAATTACTTTTCTAAATTCATCCCCATTAGCTATTAAATGATCTGATGCTAAAACTACAACTGTTGGGTTTTCATAATACTTAGAAATCATTGTAGAACCATAGGCTATAGCCGCAGCTGTATCTCTAAATGCTGGTTCAATAATAATTCTTGAGTCTTCTAATTCTGTTAAATCTTCCTTTAAGGCAGGTACTTGAATTTCATTTGTTGCAATAAAAATTCTATTTTTATCAACAAGTGGTAATATTCTTTCATAAGCTAATCTTATTAATGATTTATCTGAAAAAATTTTTAATAGTTGTTTTGGTTTTTCCTTTGTTGATAATGGCCAAAATCTTTCACCAGATCCACCTGCCATAATTAAAAATGTTAACATATTATTCCTCCAACATTGAATCAATTAATTCATTAATATTACTTTCAATTTTATATCCAGTAATCTCATTAAATTTAGTAGAATCTCCTACTAAAACCTCAGGATCATATGGTCTAATAAATTCACTTGAAATTTTAATTCTAGTTTTTCCATCTTGATCTATACCAATTTCATCAATACCATTTCCTGTCCAAATAATTTTAATTCCAACCTTTGAATAAATAATCTCTACAATTTCTCTTACTGAATAGCCTATTCCTGTTGAAATAATATAGTCAGTAGGCTTTGGCTGCTGAAGTGATATCCACATTGCATAAGCATAATCCTTTGCGCTTCCCCATTCTCTTATTGGAGTTAAATTTCCAAGCTCTAATATATAATCTTCTCCTGATTTAACCTTTTTTGCTGCCTCAATTATTTTTTTAGAAACAAATGAGGACATTCTATATGGGGATGTATGATTATAACAAATACCATTTACAGCATACAAGCTATAATTATCTCTATAGCTTTTTACCATACTATGTGCATATTGTTTTGAAATTGCATATGGAGTAGTTGGTTCAAATGGAGTATTTTCCTTCTGAGGATAAATTTTTCCACTGAATAAATAAGGAGTTGATAAATTAAATAACTTTGTTCTAATTTCACTATTTTTAATTGAATCTAAAAGACGTAAAGTACCTAGTGCATTAACCTGAGCTGTATATTCAGGTATTTCAAATGATAAATCAACATGTGATTGCGAAGCTAAATGATATATTTCATCAGGCTTTATATTTTCTAACAATCTATTAATATTTGATGTATCAGTCATATCACCAATATGAATAAAAAAGTTTTCATTATCCTTAAAACTTGTCATATATGAAGAATTAAATTGATTCATTGATTGAACCATGCCATGTACTTCATAATTCTTCTCTAATAACAATTTTGTTAAATAATAACCATCTTGACCAATAATTCCTGTTATTAAAGCAACCTTTCTCATTTTTAATCTATCCTTTTCTTTAGGTTTAGGTATTACTGCAATTATTTCTAAATTACCATCAAATTGAATTTTAGAATGTTCGGCTGTTAAGATAAATGTATCTCCTTTTTTTAAAGAGTAATTATCTATTGTTCCATTTCCTGAAACTACATAAAAAATTTCAAATCCTTTATTTTCGTATTCAGTCTTTCCGTTTGCATATAATTTGTATAAATTAAAGTGACTATTTTTAAAAGTATCCTCATCTTTAAATCTATGAATTAAATTTTTATCATTATTATAATCAATTACGTTTAATGAATCCTCTATATGTAGTTCTCTTTTTGGTAATCTATTAAAATCATATAGTCTATATGTTATATCTGAAGATTCTTGAGTTTCAAGTAAAAAAGTATTTCCATGTATTGCATGAACACGTCCTGGCTCAACTATTACTAAATCATCTGCTTCAATTTCTTTATTAATTAAAAAATTTTCAAGCATTCTTTCTTTAATAACATTTCTAAGTTCAATAGAATTCTTTACATTAACTCCTAAAGTTACGCTAGTAGCTTTTGTTTCAGGTAATATATACCAACATTCAAACTTACCTAAAGAATTTGCAGTTTTTATTGCATAATCATCATTAGGATGAACTTGAACACTTAAATTATCTTTTGCTGATATTAGCTTTAATAATAATGGAAATTCTTTATCTGGATAATCTCCAAATAACTCAGGATGTTTTCTCCATAAGTGTCTTAATGTTTCATCCTTATATTTTCCATTTAAAACAATAGATGATTTATTTTTATAACCAGAAACAATCCAAGCTTCTCCTGTTTTTTCAGGACAATCAAATATTTTATTTAATTCATCTCCAGCCCAAGGCTTAATTTCAAAGTAAGGCTTTAAAAATAATATCATTTGGCTTCCTCGCTTTTGAATACTGTTCTTAAGCCTGTATGCCAAATAATTCTAATATCTAACCATAGGCTTCTTTTTACACAGTAATATAATTCCATCTTGATTCTATCTTCGTATTCAATTTCACTTCTACCATGACTTGCCCAGTATCCTGTTAAACCTGGTTTTACTTTGAATAATAATTCTTTATTATCACCATATCTTAATACTTCGTCTTCTACTATTGGTCTCCATCCAACAATTGACATATTACCAATCAAAATATTAAATAGCTGTGGTAACTCATCAAGTGATGTTTTTCTTAAGAACTTACCAAATCTAGTAACTCTTGGATCATTTGTAACCTTGAAGTCTCTTTTATATTCCTCTAATTGTTCAGGTGTAAGAATTTCTTCTAATGGTCTAGAATCCTTTTTCATACTTCTAAATTTCCATACTCTAAATTCTTTTCCACCTTTACCAATACGCTTATGTCCAAATATTGGTGATGCTTTAACTGAAAAAGGAATAATTATTAATAAAATTATGAATAACCAAGATAATAATAAAATTGAAATTAATGCTAATAAGAAATCAATAGTTCTTTTAACGAAAGCGTAAATAGGCTTTCTTTTATACATTGCTACAGAATAAGTCATAGATAGACTTTCTTGTACTGACTTTCTATTTTGTAAATCTTTCCCCATTATTTTTTTCCTCCATATTTTTTTCCCTAAAAAACTTGGGTACTAACTAGACTCTATAATTAATAGAAAGCTTAGACATATTAATACGTCTAACAATCTTTTCTTCTAAATTATTAAATTCATTCTTTATCTCTACTTCGATATTTTTAATTTTTGTAAATGAGCTAATTAATAAAAGCTTAATATATGCAAATAAATTAATATAAGAAAAATTAAAAATATACATTTCTTTCTCTACGTTCATAACAAAAATAATTAATTCTTTTTTAGTTAAAAATAATAATCCTAATTTATTTGCAGTAGAAAAAGAATTATAAATAAATTTTTCAAAATATGTATTAATTCCACCTAATGCTAATCCAAATTTTTGAATTACAGCTAAAATAAATGGAATGATAATTGAAATAATAATTGAATAAACTATTTTTCTAATAGTCTTAGAAATAAGACATAAAATTAAAAATATAATATTGATTAATAAAAACATTGGTAATTTATTGATGATATCTAATAAAACATTTGAATTCATATTTTATGTCTCCTTTCTTAGGACTTATGTATATACATAAAACCCCATTTTACCCTACTATTCTAACACAATTTTTTAAAATACAAATAAAAATCAACAAATGTAAGCATTTTTTTGCAAAAAAAAGCCGCTAAATGTGTATTTTAGCGACTTCTAGTATATTAATATTCACAATTCTTTGGAGTTCTAGGATATGGAATAACATCTCTTATGTTTTCAACTCCTGTTAAATACATAATTAATCTTTCAAATCCCATACCAAAGCCTGAATGGATATTTCCACCATATCTTCTTGTATCTAAATACCAATCAATTGGTTCTTTATCGACATGTAATTCTTCCATTCTCTTTAGTAAAACATCTAGATTTTCTTCTCTTTGAGATCCACCCATTAATTCTCCAGAGCCTGGTACTAATAAATCTACTGCAGCAACTGTCTTATTATCTGGGTTAACCTTCATATACCATGCCTTAATATCCTTAGGCCAATCTGTAACAAATACTGGTCCATTGAAATGCTCTGTTAGGAATTTTTCATGCTCCTTCGCGATATCATCAGTATATGATGGCATGAATTCCCATTTTGTTTTTTGTTTTAATAATAAATCTACAACATCATGATGACTAATTCTTGTAAAGTTAGAAACTAATAATTTTTCAAGTCTAGCCTTTAAGCCCTTTTCAATGAATTGATCACAGAAATTAATTTCGTCCTTCGCATTATCAAGTACGTATTTTACTACATATTTTAGCATTTCTTCTTCAATATCCATTAATCCATTTAAATCACAGAATGCCATTTCTGGTTCAATCATCCAGAACTCATTTGCATGAGTTTTAGTATTTGAATTTTCTGTTCTAAATGTTGGTCCAAATGTATAAATATCAGAAAAAGCCATTGCGAAAGTTTCACCCTGTAATTGACCAGAACCTGTAATAAATGCTTGTTTACCAAATAAATCCTTACTGAAATCTACTTTACCATCTTCACCCATTGGTAGGTTATTTACATCAAGTGTTGTTACCTTAAACATTTGATCTGAGCCTTCACAGTCAGCACAAGTAATTAATGGTGTATGAACATATAGATAACCATTTGATTGGAAATATGAATGAACTGCCATTGCAGCTACACTTCTTATTCTAAATACAGCATTAAACATATTTGTTCTTGCTCTTAAGTGTGCATTATCTCTTAAAAATTCCATAGTATGACGCTTTGGCTGAATTGGATAATTTTCAGGACAATCTCCAAGCATTACTACCTTTTTAGCTTTCATTTCTAGTGGTTGTTTAGCATTTGGTGTTAATTCAATATCACCAATAATCATAACTGACATACCTACTCTAAATTTTGATACTTCCTCAAAATTGTCAATTCTTGTTGGCTCATATACAACCTGTAAATTTAAAATTGTTGAACCATCATTTACATTTAAGAAACCAAATTGTGATTGGCTTCTATTTGTTCTAACCCAACCATAAATTGTTGCTTCTTTAGCTTCTTGTTTTTCAAATAAAGTTTTAATTCTATCCCTTTTCATTTTTCTCCTCCTAAAATATAAAAAGTCCTTAAAGCATATAGCTCTAAGGACGAATTTTCCGTGGTACCACCTTAATTCTGTATAAACATACAGCACTCATTATGCTTTAACGCAGCAATACGTGTGGTTCTACTTAATTCTTCCACCTCTTAGGGATGTTCTCCATTTAGCTTCACTGATTTAATTTCACCATCATAAATCTCTCTAAAAGTATCTACTAAATATCGTTCCCATCAACGATTTATAAGTTAATTATATAACAATTTTACAATAATTCAAGGCATTTATTAAGGGAAAACATAATTTGAATATGGTATCAATTTAATTAGCTTAACGATAATAAATGATGGTATTAGAATAACAAATACTAATAATGTATCGCCCCAAAAACCATTTAATTGCCAGAAAGTTAATATTATTTCATCCTTTATCAGCATATGAATAATGTAAATACCAAGAGTTGTAGGCGCTATAAATTTTGATACTTTAAATATTCCATTTCCAACCTTTGATGCAAATTTAATATTTTTAAATAATAAGAAAAATGCACTACTAAATAATAAGCATGGAACATTTGTATATTCATCAAAATAATTCATATATTCATGTTTATGATATGACCAAATTATTGTTCCTACTGTGAATAATAAATATCCAATTAATCCTAAGCTATAAATAGTAATTCTTCCATATAAATTGATATCGTAATGAGAAATATAATATCCAATGAATATAAACATTATCCAGCCTGTCGCGGTAAGAGGGAATCTTAAATCATTATTATAATCTATCCTAGCTAATCTAAATACTAAAGGCAAAAATGAGATAGTAATAAAGCTTAAAATAATTATATATAAGAAGGCTTTTTGTCTATTTTCTTTAGGTATTAATGATATAACTGGAATACATAAATATATGCCAATTATTACAACTAAAAACCAAAAAACAGAGTTCATTCTGATATTTATAAACCAGTCAACAATGTATCTAAAATCCATATTATTTGTGTCAATTTTTCCTCTAATTATCTTCACTACAAAGTAGATAATTGACCATAAAATTAAAGGCAAAACTGTCTTTAATAAACGCTTTTTGAAGAATGTTTTTGTATCATATCTTTCCCTATAATCTATTAAAGTAGCACCTGAAATCATGAAAAATATTGGTACTGCACAATATGCAATTCCTCTAATAAATCTTTCTAAAATCCAATCAGATGTCTCCTCAAATCCAAGTGTATAGGAATGGAGCATAATAACAAAAACACACGCAATTACGCTCAATACAGTAATATATTTAGTGTTTGTCATTTTATCACCTTCTACCACCAAAATATCTCTTTTAGAATATTTTGTCAACTAAAAGAGTTTTTTTCGTAATTATATTTACTTTTTAGCATATTTATTATTAAATATTCTTATAGAGGATGGTGGATAAAATGTGCATTTTTTGCGAAATAATTAAAGGTAATATTCCTTCAAAGAAGGTATATGAAAATGATAAGGTATTAGCTATTTTAGATATATCTCAAATAACTAAAGGACATACATTAGTATTACCTAAAAAGCATTATGATAATTTATTAGAAATAGCTGATGAAGATTATAAAGAAGTTATGCTAGCTGCTAAGAAAATTGCTAAAAATATTAATGATGTATATAAACCAGAAGGTTTAAATATTATTAATAATTGTGGAGAGACTGCAGGACAAAGCGTAATGCATTTCCATGTTCATATCGTACCAAGATATAACAAAGAAGATTTAATAATGACTCACGCAGATAATTCAGGTAAATTTGATTTAGATGCAATAGCTAACGATATAAAGCTATAATAGAAAAGACCAGCTCTGGCTGGTCTTTTTTAATCATTATCTATAAATTCAATTTTAGGCTTTGTTGGTTCAATATATGATTTCATTAATAATATTCTTAACATACTATAATATTTATGTAATAATGGATTAACAAATTCTTTCCATTTATCATATTCATTATCATACATATATTGTCTTAATGTAGAAGCATTAATTTTAATATCACTTCTATCAACTTTTATAAAGTTGATTTTTTTTCTTACTTCTTCACTAAACCATGTTTCGCATTTTGCTTCTATTCCATGAACTATACAATCTGGAAAACCATTCGTTTTTACTGCATTTTCTAGGACATATTCACCCCAGGCAGGTACATTTCCTACACCTAAATCTGGTAATGGTGCGATTTTAATTTTATCTCCATATACTACTTCTAATAAGCTTTTTCTTGTTTCATAATCATATGGATTTTCTTTAGTATTAGATTTATCTGATGATCCGATAAATACCAATACCTCTTCACATAAATCTAATGCCTTATCGATTATATATTCGTGGCCCTTATGTAATAATTGAAATCTTCCAAGTATTAATCCTTTTTTAAATTGCTTCATTTTATTTTTCCCTTACATATTTAGGCATTAACTGTAATTTATGTAAATTAATTCTATTTAAATAATCTATTCTTTCTTTAATTTTAGAATCTTCACAAATACCAGTTCTAATATATTTATCTAATACCTCATATGTAAATCCTAGCTTCTCTTCATCAGATTTACCACTCATACCATCTTCTGGTGTTTTATCAACAATAAATGATGGTAATCCTAATTCTCTACCTAATTCTCTTACCTCTGTTTTAGTAAAATCAGATATTGGTGAAAAATCACCTGCTGCATCACCAAATTTAGTTGAATAGCCTACCCAGTCCTCTGATAAATTACATGTATTACATACTCTACCACCAACAATCGCAGATATACCATATAATGTAGTCATTCTAATTCTTGCAGGAGTATTAGTTTTATATACATCATAATCATTAGGATCTAAATCCATTTCTTTACCGATTAATTCTCTCAAATTGTTTACTGGTTCTTCTATATTAACAACATAATGTTTAATTCCAAGTAAATTAACTACCGCATTTGATACATCAATATCATGCTGTATACCCTTTGGCATTAATACGCCAATTACATTTTCTTTACCTAACGCTTTTACTAAAAGTGCTGCACAAACTGATGAATCAGCACCACCTGATATACCAATTACAGCTTTACAACCTTTTCCATTTTCTTCAAAATATTTTCTTATCCAATTAACTACCTTTTCATTTTCCATTTTTATTTCCTCCATATTCGAATTAATTATATCATTATTTATATAAAAATAAAAAGCCTAATCGCTTAGGCTTTCTAAATATTAATACCACATTCTTTTAGCTTTAAATGTTATATCCTTATAATCGTTATTCTTTTCACAATATGACAATAAATCATTTATTTTATTTTCATATCCGTCTGTTAATGTACTCACAATTGTTGTTTCAGAAACCTTACCTTTTTTATTGTATGTTTTACCAATTAAATCTGTATAGTTATTTTCTTCAAATTCACTATTGAAGTCACTCTTATCATATATTTTACTAATATTATAATTTGTAACTACATCCTTCTTATAATATGCATAGCCTATATTCTTTTCATCATAAGCTAACCAAATTTCATATGTTGATTTAGAGCCTTTATAATCAGTTTCCATTAATGTTTTTAATTCAGTTGTTATATTAGAACCTGTTAAAGATTTAGTATATGCTGCAGAATATACCTCATCAGTAAAATTGAAATCACTCTTTACAATTATATATTTATCAGTTAATTCATAGCTAAATGTATATAAATTACTTATTTCATCATTATAAAAATTTGATACGCTATAGCTTGTTGTACTAAAATTATCTGTAGAGAACATATTTGTTTCAAAACCATAATTTCTTGCGATTTGATAAGATACAGTTTCTTCATTTTTTAAATCATATCCTACATGATCATATCCAAAAGTATCATCAGTTGATTTTTCTGATGCTGAAATATAATAAGATTCTTTTGAATTTTGTGATTCATTTGCTGAACCTCTAGTAGCTTTAGAATTAATAACAGTTTCTGTTTCTGTTGAAAAAGCAAACTTCATAGTATTTTCTGTTACATCAGTTGATTCATTAGAAGTAAAAACATTTACTTTTTTAGAAGCTGATTTTACAATTGTATTTTCAGTAACATTATCACGAGTATTATTTGTTTTTACATAATTAGCATCCGCTTTATAAATTTTTGATGTTGAATCAGTAGAAGAAGCTGATTTTCTATAATATTCTTTTGAAAAATACATTTCAGTATTTACAGTTTCTTTTCCTTTTAAATAATATCCATAATTTGAATCTACACCATAATCATTTTCAGCTGTATAATTAGATATTTGTTTAGATGAATAATTATATGCATTCTCTATTGTTGGCAAATAAGCACTAATGCTTGAAGTTACACTTAAAGCATCAATAACCTCTTCAGGTGTCATTTTATTATTTAAAGAATATGTAATTTCTCTACCGTAAGCTCCTGTAGTTGTTACTTCGACAGATTCTACTGCATTTCCTTTTTCGCTTGGTGTATTTACTTTAATTTCAGAATAAGTAATTCCACCTTTTCCACATGATGCTAAAGTAATACCTACTAAAGCAACTCCACATAATGTTAGAATTCTTTTTTTCATCTTTTTCATCCTCCCATTAATATACTATTATTTTACTTTTTTTTGTTAAAATTTCAATTTTATTTGTTAAATTCTTTTAATTCTTTTTTTAATAAATAAGTATTTGTAATTACCTTACGATTTTTCCAATGCTTTGGCATAAGATTTTGGTATTCATTATACATAAATCTTTCATCCATTAATATAGCTATACCTCTATCATTATAATCTCTAATTACTCTACCTACTGCTTGAATTACCTTAGTAAATCCAGGGTACGTATAAGCATAATTAAATCCATTTTGATATGTATTTTCATAATAATCCTTTAATAAATTATTTTCATCACAAATTAAAGGTAAGCCTACTCCTACTATTATTACTCCACTTAAGGCATCACCTATATAGTCAATTCCTTCACTAAATACTCCACCCATTACAAAGAAGCCTACCTTTGTATTTGTTGTTGTTTTAAATTTAGTTATTATTTCATTTTTTTCTAATTCAGATAAATTATTCTTTTGAATTATCATTTCATAATCTGGCTCTGTTATTTGTTCTACTACCATATTCATATAGGCATATGATGGGAAAAATACTATATAATTGCCACTTTTTGATTTAGTTACTATTTCTATAGCTTCTATAATAGAATCAATTGAATCAATTCTATTCTTATATTTTGTAGATATTTTACTATTAATAATTATATCTAAATTATTAGGATTAAATGGAGATTCTAATTCTAAATATTTTCCTTCTCCTGCAGTAATTAAATTAGCATGATATTCTATTGGATATAATGTAGCTGAAAAGAATACTATTCCATATATAGAATTTTTAATTGTATCTAATATAAATTTAGATGCATCTAAACAAAAATAATTAATTGATATTTCATCATTAACTAGCTTTATTATCATTCTATGAGTCTCTGAAAAAATCTCAGAAATATTAAGAAAATCCATGATTTTAAAATATGATTCTAATGCAAGATCCTTATCTTTAATCTTTTTATTTTCTTCAAATATTTGATCACATTTTTGAAATAAATTTCTTAATATTACATTTAAATCATTATTCATAGATGTTTCAAATAGCGTTGTATTTGTCGTCAAATATTCTCTATATGAATCTAATATCTCTAACGCCTTATTACAATCATTTCTAATAGATGGCTTATATCCATTTAATTTAGCTCTTAATACTCTAATATCAATTTCATTAATCATTGCAGAATACATATCTTTACTTCTATCTACTAAATTATGAGCCTCATCTACTAAAACCTTAGGCTTATATGAATCATCTTCAAAATATCTAATTAAATGAGCTACTGGATCAAATGCGTAATTATAATCTGCAATAACTATATCACAGTAATATGATAAATATAAGCTAAATTCAAATGCACACATTTTATATTTATTTGTAATATCTAATATTATGTCCTCGCTAAATATGTCATAATTATCAAATATTTCTCTAGTCGCTTGATTTAATTTTTCAAAATATCCTTTAGTATATGGACATTCGTCTGGGTTACAATGACCCATTTTAGCATTACATATCTTCTTTTTAGCTGTAATATCAATTGCTTTAATTTTTAGACCTTTTTTTGATAATATTCTTATTGCATCAAGTGGTGCATTTTTTCCACTACCTTTTGCAGTTAAATAGAATAATTTATCGTTTTCCTTTAATGTTTTTAGGGCACTAAACATTGTAGCCATTGTTTTACCTATTCCCGTAGGAGCTATACAATATAATATTTCATTATTTGTTAATGCTTGATAGGTTGCCTTCATTAATGTTCTTTGACCAGGACGCTCTGATTCAAATGGAAATTTAATTGTTTCTAATGTTTCATTTCTTAGATTTTTACTGTTATCTAGCATATTTAGCCATGAAATGTATTGTTCTAGGGTATTTAGGGTAAAATCCTCTAAATCCTCAAATTTGGCTATCATATCAAATGATTTTAAATCATAATCAACTATACTTATATACGTTAATCTAATATTTATAACGTCCATATTATTTTCTAAAGCATATAAATATGCATAAATTTTAGCTTGAGCTAAATGCTCCTTATGATATTCTATAGTTATTTCATCTAAATCCTTTGTTGTAGATTTAATTTCTTCAATTATTATAGTTTCATCTTCATTTAAAACACCATCAATATATCCATCTAATATATATGTTTTTCCTAAATATGATATTTCTCTTTTAATATAATATTCTGCCTTATCATTATTTCCATATTGAGATTGTAAAAAATCATGAGCACGTGATCCTGCTAGCATATCATGATTTGAAAAAAATTCTGTTGTTAAATCTCCACTTTGATGTATAAAATATGCTAAGTCTCTAACACCTATTTTTTCCATTTTGATCACGCTCCTAACATACTATAAATAGTATAAATTGAAGATATTTTAATTTCAATACATATTTTAAAAAGCCAGCAAAACGAGATTATAAAGACGTTTTGCCATATTTATGAACATGGCCAATTAAATAACGAATCATTGTAAAACAAATTATTAAGTTCTTTTTTCAGGTATTAATTAACATGTATATTTATAACTTTTAACCATAAGAAAAGGAGTATGATTTTTTCATCATACTCCGATTTTTTTCAAGAACCCAAAACGTTGGCTTTCTCTATTTATTTTTGAAATGTCTTACTATAAAGTAAATGAATACACCTACAATAAATGCAATTAATATTACAAAAAATACACTCATTACAACATCAAATGTATCCATTTTTCTTAGATCATCATTTCCTTTACCACAAGATGCTAAAATTATAGTAAATAATGAAAGCAATCCAATGGTGAGATAATTATATGCTTTTTTCATATATTATTCCTCCACTTTAGCTTCTTCGTTATTCTTTTCTTCTCCTTGTGATTCTTGAACTACTTCAGTTTCTTCTGATTTTATTTCTTCTTCAGAATCATCTTCTCTATCAACTACTGCGATATTAGCAATATATTCGTTTTCTCTAATTTTAACTAGAATTACACCTTGAGTATTTCTACCAGAAATAGAAATATCTGAAGCATGCATACGAATTACTGTACCCTTATTTGTTGTGATAATTAAGTCATTATCATCAGTAACAGATGCAAGCATTACTAAATTACCATTCTTTTCAGTAACATTTACAGTTTTAACACCTGATCCACCACGTTGTTGTAAACGATATTCAGAGGCAAGGCTTCTCTTTCCATAGCCATGAGATGTTACTGCTAAAATTTGAGTATCATCTGAATCTACTGCAGAAGCACCAATGATTCTTTCATCATCTGATAATAGCATACCTCTAACACCGGCACCACTTCTACCAATACATCTAACATCTGATTCAGCAAATTTAATTGCTTTACCATTAGATGCACCTAAAATAATACTCTTATTACCATCAGTAACAAATACCTTGAATAATTCATCATTTTCATCAAGGTTAATAGCTATAATACCTGATGTTCTAATGTTTTTGAAATCTGCAAGCTTTGTTCTTTTAACTGTACCATTTCTAGTAACAAAGAATAAATTTAAATTTTCATCATCTAGAGATTTTACTGTAGCAAGTGTAGCTAAAGATTCACCTTCCTTAAATTCAAATACATTTACTAAAGGTGTTCCTTTAGATATCCTTGTTCCTTCAGGAATTAAATATGTTTTTTGCGCATATACTCTACCTAAATTAGTAAAGAATAATAAATAATCATGACTGAATGCAGGAACAATCATTGATACCTCATCATCTGAGTGAGTCTTCATACCACTCATACCAGTACCACCACGATGCTGTGCTTGGTATTCAGTTTGCTTCATTCTCTTAACATAACCCTTGTTTGTTACTGTAACAATAACATTTTCTCTTGTGATTAAATCCTCGTTAGAAATGTTAATTTCAGCATCAAGAGCTATTTCTGAATGTCTAGCGTCATTATATTTATCCTTAATTTCAAGCATTTCTTGAATTAAAATTTCATTCTTCTTATTGATATCTCCTAAGATTTCTCTGAATCTAGCTACTTCTTCATTTAAATAATTTCTTTCTTCTACAAGCTTACCATAATTCATACCTGATAATCTTTGTAGACGCATATCTAGGATTGCTTGAGCTTGAATGTCATCTAGATTAAATCTAGTCATTAGCTTCTCTTTTTCAGTTCCGTCCTTAGTATTTCTAATTAAATGAATAACCTCATCGATATTATCATGAGCTATTAATAAGCCTTCAATGATATGAATTCTATCTAAATCCTTCTTTAAATCAAATTCAGTTCTTCTTGTTATTACATCAATTTGGTGCTTAATATAAACATCTAGTGCATCATGTAATGTTATAGCAACAGGTCTATTATCTACAAGACATACCATATTCATACCATAGCTTGATTGTAATTGTGTATACTTATATAAGCTATTTAGAATAACCTCTGGTGTTACATCTCTTCTTAATTCTATAACAATACGTAAGCCTGCCATAGATGATTCATCTCTTAAATCTGTAATACCATCAATTAATTTATCTTTAACAACTTGAGCGATACGCTCTAAAATTCTTTGCTTATTGATACCATATGGAATTTCAGTAACTACAATTTCATATTTACCATTTTCCATTTCATCAATATGAGCCTTACTTCTAATAATAATTGTACCATTACCTGTACAATATGCATTTCTTAAGCCTTCTTTACCTAAGATTAAACCACCTGTAGGGAAATCAGGTCCTTTAATATATTCCATTAAATCTTCTGATGTTAAACCAGGATTTCTAATTAATGCAACACAGCCATCAATTACTTCACCTAAATTATGAGGTGGAATATTTGTTGCCATACCTACTGCGATACCTGTTGTACCATTAACTAATAGGTTAGGTATTCTTGCAGGTAATAGATTTGGTTCAATTTCTGTTGCGTCATAGTTTTCAATAAAATTAACAGTATCCTTATCAATATCTCTTAGCATTTCCATAGCTATCTTTGATAATCTAGCCTCTGTATAACGCATTGCGGCAGCACCATCACCATCAATATTACCAAAGTTTCCATGTCCATCTACTAGTGGATATCTATAACTAAAATCTTGAGCCATTCTTACCATTGCTTCATAAATAGATGAGTCACCATGTGGATGGTACTTACCCATTACGTCACCAACGATACGAGCTGATTTTTTATGTTGAACATTAGAGAAAACCTTAAGCTCATTCATACCATATAAGATACGTCTTTGAACTGGCTTTAAGCCATCTCTTGCATCTGGAAGAGCACGGGCGATAATAACACTCATTGCATAATTAAGGAATGATGTTTTCATCTTATTATTAACATCTAATTGTTCAACAGCTTCATCTTTTCTTTCTTCAAGAGCTTTTTCAAACTCTAAATCTTTTTCATTTTGTGCCATATCCTACTCCTTAAATATCTAGATTATCTGCAAAGTGTGCATTCGCCTGAATGAAATCCTTACGAGGCTCTACCTCTTCACCCATTAGCATTTCAAATGTTTGATCTGCTACAACTGCATCGTCAAGATGTACCCTAACTAATGTTCTAACCTTTGGATCCATTGTTGTTTCCCAAAGCTGTGCAGGGTCCATTTCACCTAGACCTTTGTATCTTTGAACATCATATTTCTTATTAGCATATTTAGTAGCCTTAAATTGTTCTAATTCTTCATCAGAATATACATAATCTAATTGCTTACCATATTGAATTCTATATAGAGGTGGCTTAGCTACATAAATATATCCAGCTTCAATTAAGCCTCTCATAAATCTATAGAAGAATGTTAATAATAGAATACAAATATGCTCACCATCGACATCGGCATCGGTCATAATTACAATTTTATGATATCTTGCTTTTGTAATATCAAATTCTTCACCAATTCCTGTACCAATTGCTTGAATCATTGATAAAATTTCATTATTCTCTAAAGCACGAGATAATTGAACCTTTTGTACATTTAAAACCTTACCTCTAAGTGGTAGGATTGCTTGATAATTTGAGTTTCTACCAGATTTTGCAGAACCACCGGCAGAATCACCCTCTACTAGATACATTTCAGATTTTGCAGGATCCTTGCATCTACAATCTGCAAGCTTTGAAAACATTAATGAATCAAGTGGAGACTTTCTTCTTGTTGCTTCTCTTGCCTTTCTAGCATTAATTCTAGCTCTTGCTGCAAGTAAGCATTTATCAATAATAGTTCTAGCAACATTAGGATTTTCATTTAAATATCTATCTAATGCTTCACCAAATGCTTGTGAAACTAAAGCTCTAACCTCAGTATTTCCAAGCTTTGTTTTTGTTTGTCCCTCAAATTCAGGATTTGGATGCTTAATTGAAATGATTGCTACTAAGCCTTCAAGAGTATCCTCTCTTGACATTTCCTCATCCTTCTTTAAAAGCTTATTATCATCAGCATATTTCTTTAATACTCTAGCAAGAGCCATCTTGAAGCCCTCTTCATGATAACCACCCTCATGAGTATTTACATTATTTACAAAGGAGAAAATTGTTTGGTTATAGCCATCATTATATTGCATAGCTATTTCAATATCTATTTTTCTTACTACTTCATTTCCATCACTATTAAGCTCTTTATATGAACCAATGTTGTTACAATATACAATGCTTTGATTAACAACAGTTTTACCAGTATTTAAGAATTGAACATATTCTTTAACACCACCTTCATAATGATAAGTATTAGAAATAATATTTTCTGGATCTCTATTATCATTAACAGTAATTGTTAAAATACTATTTAAGAATGCTGTTTGTTGCATTCTCTTTCTAATTGTTTCATAATCAAATACTAATGTATCATGGAATATTTCATAATCTGGTTTAAATGTAACAATAGTTCCAGTATGATCTGATGTATCATGCTCAACTAAATCGCCAATAACCTTACCACGTTCAAATCTTTCAGTATATTGCTTACCATTTCTTAATACAGTAACCTCTAGCCATTCAGATAACGCATTAACTACAGATGCACCTACACCATGTAGACCACCAGATACCTTATATGCACCTTCGCCATTTTCGTCATCAAATTTACCACCAGCATGTAGTACTGTAAAAATAGCTTCTAGAGCTGGACGCTTTGTTTCAGGGTGTAAATCAACTGGCATACCACGACCATCATCAGTAATTCTAATAATATCACCAGGTAATATTTCAACTACGATATGCTTAGCATAGCCTGCAAGTGCTTCATCTACTGAGTTATCAGCAATTTCCCAAACAAGATGATGTAGACCAACTACACCAGTAGATCCAATATACATACCTGGACGCTCTCTAACTGGCTCTAGACCCTTTAAAATCTTAATCTTACCTGAGTCATATCCTGAAGCATCTGGATTACCTGTAAAGCTATCTTCATCTACTTTTTCTTCTACTTCGACTTTAATTTCCTTTTCCATTAACCTTCTCCTTATTTTCTCTTTTATATTCTTAATACTAACGCATCTTTTAATATTTCATCAGGAATATCTAATATAGATGTGGTAGTAATAAAAGCTTGTTGTGAATTTTTAACATATTCTGTTAGTTTTTTAATTTTTTCTTTATCTAATGATTGAAATATATCATCTAAAAGTAATATTGGTTCAGTATTACATTTTGTTTTAATATATTCCTTTAAAGCTAATTTAATAGCTATACATATTAAATGCTTTTCTCCATTAGATGCATAAACATTAGCTTCTTTTCCATCTAGTAAAATTGATAAATCATCTCTATGAATACCAAGATTTGTTGTCTTAGTAAAAATATCTCTTTCGAGCTTTGAATCAAAGCTTTTTTTAGGATTATTAATATCATATGTTGATAGATATTCTAATGATATTTTTTTAAATTTTAAATCATTAGATATTCTAGCTAATATAAGATTCATTGAATTAATAAAATCAATTCTTTTTTGATAAATTACTTTTAAATTATTTATTAATTCATCTGTTAATACATTTATTAATGCTTTATCAATATTTTTTAATTTTAATAATTCATTTCTTTCATTTAAAAGCTTTTTATAATTTAGAAGGCATCTATAGCATTCCTTATCTAATAATGATATTTCTAAATCTAAAAACTTTCTTCTAATACTTTTAGTTCCATCTATTAAATTTAAATCAAAAGGTGAAGACATAACTATTCTTAAATCACCAATAAATTCAGATATTTTTTTATATTGAGTATTATTTATAAAAAAACTTTTACTCTCCTTTGAAACTACAACCTTATATTTCTTTTTATCTATTATTTCAACTATTGCAAAATCTTTATTATTTTTAATGACATTAGATACATCATTATCTCTATGGCTTTTAGAAGTCGAACATAAATAAATTCCCTCTAATACTGATGTTTTACCAACTGCATTTTTTCCTTGGAAAATTACTAGGGAATTATTTGTGTCAAAGTTTACTTCATCAAATATCCTAAAATTTTTTAATTTAATATTTGTTATCATTATTCAATAATAAATTCTTGATCTAAAACTCTAATCTTATCACCAGGATAAAGCTTCTTACCTCTTCTTTGTTCTAAGGTATCATTTACATATACTTCATTTTCTGCTAAGAAATATTTAGCTTGTCCACCTGATTGAATAATGCTTTCCATTTTAAGTAGCATTTGAAGTTCTATATATTCAGTTGTAATTTTAATAGGTTTCATAAAAAATACCCGCTTTCTATATGATTATATCATATAGATGAAACGTTTTCAAATGAAATAACACAAAAATTGGCTTATTTTTTCATTTTTTTATGTTAATAGTAAGTTATTAGTATAAAATAAAAAAACGCCATAAATGGCATTTTTGATATATTTTATTTGATTTTAATAAATTATAAGTAGTATTTCATTGATTTATATATCCAATATCTAAAAATAGATTTAGGATATTTTGATTCATAATTTTTAAATTTTTTATATAATGGTAATCCATCAGATACATCATGCCATATATCAACATAGATAAAATTATATTCTTCTTTTAAATTATCTAAGTATGTAAATGCATCACAATTTATTATTTTTATTTTATCTTTATTTTTAAATTGAGGTAATAAAATATCTTTTGACATTTTTATAATATTATTGTCAATATCAATCACAGTAATTGATTTAACATTAGCTTTTAAAGATATCATATATGTATAATATAACATACCTACACCAATTACTAATACATTACCAAAGGCATCATTAATATCATTTTTCATCGTATTAATTTCATTTGGTGTAATAGACATCCATAATCTATTATTTTCAAATACTGCAGGATAATAAAATGGTTTATTAAAATAACCAATTTGTGGTAATATTTCTCCATCTATTTCTTTAAAATCATCCATGACAAATAATTCATATGAATTATATTTTTCATGCTTAAATTCCCAGCTATTATATTTTTTATTTGGAAAAATAATATTTTTATAATATTCATTATTAATATAATCTTTAACATTAAGCTCATTTAATATTTTTGTATAATCAAAATCATATTCTAAATATTCCTTTAAAAGATAGCTAAGGGCTACTTTATCTGGTATACCCTTAGCTACTTTCTTTACTTGATTTATTGTTATTTCCTTTGGGTTATTATTTAAGTAATTACTTAATTTTTCTAATAATATTTGATTCATAATTAAAATTTATAAATATCACTATACTTCTTATATAGATAATTCAAGAAATCATTAGCATTTAATGAATTATTAGTAATATTTAATATCCATTCCTTTGGTGTTAAATGATTAGCTTCTTTAAAAATATTTTCCTTCATCCAATTATTAATTGTTTTAAAATCACCTTTTAAAATACAATTATTAAAATCAATATCTTCTTTCATTTTTTGAACATACATTGCATTATATGCATTACCTAAAGCATAGCTTGGAAAATAACCAAATCCACCTGACCAATGTACATCCTGTAATACACCTTCACTATCATTTGTTGGTGTAACACCTAAATACTTAGTATATAATTCATTCCACTTATTAGGTACTTCATCTAATGAAATTTCATTATTAGATATCATACGCTCCATTTCATATCTTATAATGATATGTAATCCATATGTTACCTCATCTGCCTCAGTTCTAATTAATGATGGTTTTACAATATTAATTGCTTCATATAATTCTTGTTCAGTGATATCCTTAAATTCATCAAATATTTCAATAAATTTAGGATAAATTAAATGAGTATATTCTTTACTTCTTCCTACTACATTTTCATAAAATCTTGATACTGATTCATGCATACCATTTGTAATATAATCATTAATAAAATGGTCATGATCCTCTTCCGGTTCATTTTGCATAAATATAGCATGTCCACCTTCATGTATCACTGAATAAATATTGGATAATACATTATCCTCATAATAATGTGTTGTTACTCTTGAATCATATCTTGATATTTCAGATGTAAATGGATGTTCAGTAGTTGATAATACTCCTCTATTTAAATTAAATCCATTTAATTCTAATAAATATTTAGAAAACTGTTCTTGTTTATTAATAGATACCTTTCTATTTAAAAAATCATCTCTAATAATATGCTTAGATGATTTAATTTTATTTATTAAATCGATTAAGCCAAGCTTTAATTCATTAAAAAATTTATCTAAGTCCTCTTGTAAAACACCTTTTTCACAGTCATTTAATAAATTATCGTAAACATTTGAAAGCTTATTATCTCTTAAATTAATTTCTTCTCTTTGAATATTAATAACTTCATTAAAGCTTTCTTTAAATAAATTATAATCTTTAGCTTCCTTAGCCTTTAGCCAATTAACATATGACTTAGAATAGATTTTATTTCTTTTTAAATCAAATTCTGGTGTTATATTTTTATTTTTTAAATATGCCTCATATAATTTTTCAATTAATAATTTATCATAATAATCTAAATTATCTTTTTCTTTATATAAATCAATAACTAAATTATTAACATAATCATTATTTAATATTTTAAACAATTCGTTAGAAAAATAATTCATTGTATTATTTTCATCTTCTAATGCATCCTTTGGGGCAATTGTTTCAACATCAAAATATAAAATGTTAATAGCATGATTATATATTCTTGCCTTAGTTAAAATTTCTTTTAGTTCATCTAATTTATTATTCATCTTTTTTCTCTCTTTCTAAAACAATCATAATACATCCTTTCATATCAGGATGAAATATATCTTGAGTTACTGATACTACTCTATAACCATCTTTTGCATATTCATTTAATATTTCTTCTGGTTCTTTTTCTTTCCAAACATTTTTATACACTACTTTATATTCATACATATTTAATTACTCCTTCTGCATTAAAAAAAGCCCGATGGGCTCTTTATTAATTATCCATTCTAACTGGTAAAATTAATTCAGTTAAATTAGCATCATTATCACCACGGATAATAAATGGTCTAACCTCACCTGATAAATTTAGAGATATTTCAGTAGACATTAAGCTCTTTAATGAATCTAATAAATATCTAGAGCTAAATCCAATTGTTATAGGATTAGATGCTTCTACTGAAGTAGGTATTAATTCTTCTTTAGCATCACCTAAAGTTGAATTATTAGTTGATATTTCAATAATTCTATCTTTTTTAATTGATAATTTAATAATACTATAAGTAATTTCTTTATCCTTAGCTGTATCTCTTGGAGAAAGTAATGATACTCTTTCTACTGCAGCTGCTAATTCATCTTTATTAAACTTTAAGATAATTGGGAAATCTTGTGGAATTAATCTAGATGTTTCAGGATAATTACCATCTAATAATCTTGTTTGGAAACAAATATTTTTAAATGTAACTAACATTTTATTAACTGATAAATAGATTTTTAAATTTTCTCCATAATTATCAATTGATTTAGATAATTCATCTAATGATTTTGCAGGAATAGTAATATTAAAATCTTTATATTCTGGAATAGATAAAATCTTCTGTGATAATCTAAATGAATCTGTTGCAGTAATAATTAGCTTACCAGCTTGATGATTAAAATTAACACCTGTTAAAATTGGCTTCTTTTCAGTTTGTGCTGTTGCGAAAACTGTTTCTCTTACAATTGATTTAATTAAGTCAGCAGGTAAAACTAATGGATTATCTTGAGATATAAAATCTAATTTTGGATAATCAAGTGGATCCATAATATATAATTTATATTCTCCCCTATCTGCCTTAATAATTAAAATTTTATCCTCTGATAAATATAAGCTAACTTTTTTAGAATTAATTTTTCTAATAATATCAATAAATGATCTACCAGGAACTACTGTTTGACCAGCCTCAGTAATTTGTAATGAAGAATCATTAATTGTAACTTCAACAGAAATATCAGTATTTGATGATGTCATGAATAAATCTGTATCAGTAGCATATAATTTAATTCCTGTTAAAATTGGCATTGGTGATTTAACTGGTAAACCTCTTGAAATCGTATTTAAATTTTCAAGTAAGATTTCTCGATCGATAGTAAGATTCATAATTTCCTCCAAAAAAATTAAATAATATTTTTTAATAGTAATAATATACAATGTGTGTTTGTGGATAAGTCCTAAAAACGCCTTACATACGCGTATTATTATATCATAAGATATGTTGAAAATAAAGGTTTTATCCACATAGTATTAAACTTTTTTAAGGACTGCCTCTACTGCCATTTTTAGTTCTTCGTTAGTTTTTATATCATCAGCAATTTTATTATATCCTGACATTACTGTTGTGTGATCTCTACCATTTAGGATATTACCTATTTTTTTATAAGTTAAGTTATACCTTGTTTTTAAAATGTACATTGCTATTTGACGTGGTAATGTATATTTTGCATTTCTAGATGATCCTAAAATATCAGCTACAGTAATTGAATACATACCTGCAATAACACTTAATACGTCATCATAGCTAGCTTCTGGTGTTACAATTTTATTTTTTAATAATACATCTAATGCTTCTTTAGCTAAAGCTAATGTTAATGGAACATTAGAATACATTTCAGCATATAAGAAAATTCTATTTAATGCACCTTCAAGCTCACGTACATTATCTGTAAAATTTTCAGCTATATATTCAATAATTTCATCTGAAACCTGAATTTCTGATAATTCTTGAGCTTTTTTCTTTAAAATATTAACTCTTTGATTAAAATCAGGGTGGTTAACATCAACTACACCGCCCTTTTCAAATCTTGAGGTTAATCTATCCATGAAGCCGTTTAATTTGGCTGCTGGCTTATCTGAAGTAATTACAATTTGTTTGTTATTATTATCTAAATCATTAAATAATTTAAAAAATTGTTGTTGTGTTTGATTTTTTTCAGCTAGCATTTGAATATCATCAATTAATAAAACATCAACATTTTCATATTTTTCTTCAAAACCAGCTAAATTATTATCTCTAATTGCTCTTGTATAATCTGATAAATAATCATTAGCTTGTACATATAATATTCTACTATCGATATTTTGTTCTGTAATATAATTACCAATAGCTTGCATCAAGTGTGTTTTACCAAGACCTACTCCACCAAATATGTAAAGTGGGTTATAAACAACACCTGGGTTATCTGCAACCTTTAACGAAGTTAATACTGCCATTCTATTTGAGTCTCCAACTACAAATGATTCAAATGTGTAATTAGGATTTAAATCAGTTTTAGTTAATGGCTTGATAATAGTTGTTTTTTTATCAGGCTTTATTTCATCTTCAGCTACAAATTTAAATTTTATATTTTCTTTTGAATACTTCTTTGCTAATTCATTTATTGTTTTATAATAAATGTTATTTATATTTCTTCTAGCATATGCAGATGGAGTTAATACATATATAATTCCATTTTCATATTTAATTACTCTTTTTACTTCTCCAAAAGTTTGGTCAAATGTTCTAGGAGCTAGTTTTTCTTCTAATTCGTCTCTAACACCATTCCATATATCCTGATATTCAACCATAATCTCACCTTCAATTCTCAATTAGAATATCATAAAAAAAAGTATTTTCAAGAGAAAGTTTTCCACCTAAAAATGTGGATAACTATGATGTAAGAGGAAAAAGAAACACCTAAAAATGTGGATAACTTTGCCAAAAAAAGGCTAAAAATCAAGAAAAAACGTTTAAAATCACATATTCACATGTTGAAAACTCTGTTATTAAGTTATCCACAATTATTTAAAAAAAATAAACAAAATTTTTAGGTTTTATCAACATTTTAAAAATACGAAAAATTTTCATTTATTTTCTATGTTAAAAAAGTAATAATTTCAGTTGACAGTAACATATATTTTTGATAAAATGTAACAGCATGGTTTCTAAGGAAAGGCAGGTATTTAATCTATGAAAAGAACTTATCAACCTAATAAGCGTAAAAGAAAAGTAACTCATGGCTTCCGTGCTCGTATGGCAACAAAGAGCGGAAGAAAAGTTATAGCTGCTAGACGTAAAAAGGGCAGAAAACAATTAACTGCTTAATAATTTAATAATTAATGTTGAATGAACTAGTACGACCAGAAAAAACAATATCTTTTTGGTCGTATTTTTTTATTTCAATATGGATATTCTATGAAAAAACAATATCGCGTAAAGAAAAATCAGGAAATTGAACTGATTTTAAAAGAAAAAAAATATTGTGGAAATCAATATTTTACTGTATATAAAAAAACTAATTCAGAAACCAGCCATTTTAGATATGCGATTAGTGTAGGAAAAAAGATAGGTAACGCTGTTGTTAGAAATAAAATTAAAAGACAGGTTACTGCAATAATAGATAATCTAAATATTAATTTAAATTCTAACACAGATGTTTTTGTAATTGTAAGACCAAAGGTAAAAGAAATTGATTTTACTAAAATGAAATTACAATTAGAATATCTATTTAATAAGCAAAGGTTACTACAAGGAGACAAAAATGACTAAATTTTTATATAAGAACAGATATAAATTTGTACTTGTATTATTTTTGGGAATATTGTTGATTTCATTAACCAGCTGTAGAATGGATTCAGGATCTTGGTATTCTAAGCCATATACAACATATGCACAAGAGTGGATAGATTTATGGAATGGTGGAGCAGGATTTTGGAATACACTTTGGGGTTGGCCAATTAATATTTTATCTTTCCCTATTGCATGGTTATGCTCATCTATAGGTAAAGGCTTAGGTAATTCTTATTTCTGGGGTATATTTTTTACTACTATTATTGTAAGAACTGCTGCATGGCCAATTTATTCTAAGCAAAATGGTATGTCTTTAAAAATGCAATTAATGCAACCTGAAATTGCTAAGATTCAAAGAAAATATGCTGGAAGACAAGATCAAAGAAGTCAACAAATGATGCAACAAGAGATGATGGCTGTTTACAAGAAAAATAAAGTAAACCCAATCGGATGTGTTACAACTATGTTCTTACAGTTCCCAATATTTATGTCAATGTATGAGGTTGTTCAAAGAGTTAATGCCACAAGTACTTCTTCTGTAAATGGTGCAGTAGGCGTAACAATGGCAGGAGATTTTGCATTAAGTAATACAAAGGTATTTGGTACTTTTGAAATGACTACTTCTTTCTTTAATGCAACTGAGGTTAAAGATAAGATATTTGGTTTAGTTATTGCCTTATTATTTGGTGGTGTAACATTCTTACAACAAAAATTAGGACAAAGACCATTAAAGTATCAAAAGAAATATCGTGATGTTAAAAATCAACAACAATCTCAACAACAAGGACAAATGAAGTGGATGATGATAATTATGAATGTAATGTTTGTATTTATGTCATTATCTAGTACTTCTTTAGGTATTTATTGGTTAATTGGTGGTGTTTATCAAATAGGCCAATCACAAATTGGTAGAATGATAAATGAACACAATTATGAAAAATCACAAAAAAGAAATAATATAATAGGGTGATAACTATGCAGAAAAAAGTTGAATTTATCGCAAAGACTAAGGAAGAAGCATTAGCAATCGCAGTAGAAAAATTACATGTATCAAGTGATAAAATTTTCATTAATTATTTAGGTGAATTACCTGAAGGATTAAATTGTGAAGCAGTTGTTGATATTAATCTTGCACTTGAGGGTAAGAAATATCTTGAAGGAATTTTAAAATCAATGGGTATTGGTTATAGAATTGAAGCAAGAACTATTAATCACGAGACAGAAATTCATTATAATATCGATTCTTATGAAAATTCTTTATTAATTGGTATTAAAGGAAAGACATTAGAAGCAATTCAAATGTTATTAAGAAGCCTTATTTCTTCTTATACTAAAGATCATATTATTGTTACTTTAGATATTGGCGGATATCGTGCTAATCGTGCACGTCAATTAGAAATTTTAGCTACTAAAACTGCAAAGGAAGTTGCTAAAACTAAGGTTGAAGTAAAATTACCTCATATGAATTCATTTGAGCGTCGTGTAATTCACGAAAAATTAAGTGATTGGCATGATGTTTATACTGAATCTGAAGGTGAAGGCGAAGAAAGAGCAATCGTTATTAAACCAAAAAATAACGAAAATAAGTAATAATTTAAAGCATTTATAGATTGTTATTCAGTTTATAAATGCTTTTTAATTTTTTATATCCTATAATAGTTACTATAATAATATAAAAAATATTATTCAATATTTTCTGTTATTCACTTATTACCATATTTATGGTAAAATACACGTATGAAGCGAAAATTTAAAATTGCCCTAATAATATTAAGAAGTATTTTATTATTTATATTAATTTGGGGTGGAACAATTACCATAGTTAAAAATATTCATAAGGTAGCTTTAGTTGAAGATTTTAAATCTAAGGCAGTATATGAGGAGGATATTTCTACTGCTTCTACTAAGTTTTATAAAATTTCTTCAGATGAGGTAAATCCTACATTTAGTAAAAGCGGTAAAACAGTATATCCAGGCTATGAATCTGATATATTAGTTACAACAGAAGCTTTAGTTGGTCCTGAGGTAGTTAGAGGTACAGTAAGCTTTTTAGTTGGAGGTCATGCTGCCTATATTAATGGTAATTATGGTGATTATAAGCTTCCTTATATTTCAGCTAATACTACTTCTATTGAGGCTACAGGCCTTAATGAAGGAGAAAATTTATCAGCTATATTTAGTACTGATTATTGGATTGATGATAATACATATAAAGAGGTAATTGGACTTCGTGTAAAAATGACTGATGAGCAAAGACGTGAGGTTAATTCAGTAGCTGCATCATTAGTTGGAGATCCATATAATTTCTCTTTTGTTTTTGATACAATTAATAATTCATATTGTAGTGATATTATGTCTAAAGCATATAGAAAAGTTGGAATAAATTTAAACAAAGATGGCTTCGCTACTACTATTTTTGATTTAATATGTAGTAGTGATTGTTATATAAGCTATTATCATGTATATAAAGATGGTGTAAAGCATATTTATTATTTAGGATAGAGGTGAAAAAATGGCATATGTAGCACTTTATCGTGCATATAGACCACAAAACTTTACTGAAGTTGTTGGTCAAGAGCACATAATAAAAACTCTTCAAAATGCAATAAAATTGAATAAAGTAGCACATGCATACCTATTTTGTGGTCCTCGTGGTACAGGAAAAACTACCTTAGCTAAAATTATGGCAAAGGCTATGAACTGTGAGCATGGTCCTACACCTAATCCTTGTTGTGAATGTGAAATATGTAAAGGAATCGCTAAGGGTACTATTTCTGATGTTATTGAAATAGATGCTGCATCAAATAATGGTGCAGATGATATTAGAGCCTTAAGAGAAACTGTAAAATTTTTACCATCTGTTGGTAAATATAAAATATATATTATAGATGAGGTTCATATGCTATCTACTGCTGCCTTTAATGCTTTATTAAAGACACTTGAGGAACCTCCTAAGCATGTAATATTTATCCTAGCTACTACTGAGCCTTATAAGCTTCCAAATACTATTTTATCTAGATGTCAAAGATTTGATTTTCAATCAATTTCTATAAATGATATTTTAAAAAGATTAAGAATAGTAGCTGATGAAGAAAATATAAAAATAACTGATGAAGCATTAGTTCAAATATCTACCTCTGCTGAAGGTGGAATGAGAGATGCTTTATCTTTATTTGATCAATGTATAAGCTATAGTGTTAATGATGAAATTACATTAGATGATGTTTTAGCAGTATCTGGTAATGTTAATTATATAAAAATAATTGAATTACTTAATGCATGTAGATCAGAAAATGAAACTGATGCAATTATGATATTAAATAATATCATAAAGGAAGGTAAAGAGGTACCTAGAATAGTCAATGATACAGTATTATTTTTAAGAGATGTTCTTCTATATAAAAATAATGCAGTTATTGAAGATAAATTAATGTTTAAAAATGAATCATTTATTAATTTAGCAAATAATATATCAAGACCAATAATATATCAATGGTTAGATATATTAAATGATTCATTAAATCAAATGAGATTCTCTACTCAAAAAAGAGCATTTTTAGAATTAGCAATTTTAAAAATGAATGATATAAAGCTTAATAATGAGGCTGATATGGTAGATCGTATTGAAAGTCTTGAAAAGACTGTTAATATTTTATCTAACCAGCTTGCTAATCAACCAATTAGGCAAAATAAGAATCCAAATCATAATTATTCATTCACTCCTTCTATTCCTACTGCAGCTGATATAGAAAATATGAGACGTCAGGCAATGGAAGAGATTGAAGTGAAAAAATCAACAGAAATGATTACTTCTAATGAAAATTATGTTCAAAATAATAAGCAAGTCGAGAATATAAATGATAATTATGAAAAAGCACAAAAAATAGAACAAAATGTTATAGAAAATGTAACACCTATCAGTGTTTCACAACCACAACAAAATGTTGTATCTGAAAATAAGCCAATTTTTGAATTATATCCTGACGAAGTAAATATTTCTGATATTGAAAATATAATTAATAAAGCATCTAAATCTAAAAAGGAAGCTTTAATGAATGTTTGGAATCAAATATCTGAGGATTATTCAAATGTAGTTGTTATTCAAATGCTAGTAAGAGGAAAAATTGTTGCAGTATCTGAAGATTCATTTATAGCAGAATTACAGGATTTGAGTTTTTGTAATAGAGTTATGGCTTATGAAAACTATCAAAGAATTATTGAAGTATTTAATGATGTTGGGGTTAGCATAAAGGATTATATTTGTGTGCCTGCTAATATATGGCAACAAATAATTAAGGATTATAAATCAAAATATAACAAGGTTTCTAATCCACAGCCAAAGCTTAATGATATAAGAATTGGTGTAAAAAGAAGAATAGTTCCTACAACTGAAACAAAAGTAGAAACTAATGAAGATAAATTGAAAACATTGTTTGAAGAAAATACATTAAAAATTATGGAGGAATAAAAAAATGAATCAACAACAAATGATGAAATTAAGAAAAATGCAAAAGCAAATGCAAGAGGCTCAAGAAAAGCTAGAGGCTACAGTATTCACTGGTACAGCTGGTGGAGGAGTAGTAGTTGCTGAAGTTAAAGGTAGCCACGAAGTAGTATCAATTAAAATTGATCCAGAGGCTGCAGCTGATGATCTTGAAATGGTTCAAGATATGATTGTTTTAGCTATCAATGATGCTGTAAAGAAAATTGATGAAGAAAGCCAAAAGCTATTAGGTGGCTTCGGCGGAGGAATGGGATTATTCTAATATGAATAAATATCCAAAAGCTTTAGAAAATCTTATTGATTGTTATGCTAAGCTACCTTCTGTAGGTAAAAAAACTGCTGAAAGATATGCATTATATACTCTATTCAGTATGGATGATGCTGATATAACTGATTTTACTAATGCTTTAATAAGCTTAAAACAAGATATTCATATATGTCCATCGTGTGGAAATATTACAGAGTCATCACTTTGTAGTATTTGTAGTGATAATACGAGAAATAAACGACAAATTATTGTAATTGAATCTGTAAAAGACCTATTAACAATCGAAAAAGTTAATGAATTTAGAGGAATTTATCATGTTTTAAATGGTGCAATTAATTTCTCTAAAGGAATTGGAATTGATGATTTAAATATTGATTCACTTGTTGAAAAGGTTAAAAATAATGAGGTAGATGAGCTTATTTTAGCAACAAATGCAACAATTGAAGGCGAAACTACAGCAAGATATATCAAAGAATTACTTAATTCCTATGATATAAAAATAACTAGGATAGCCCATGGATTACCAGTTGGTGGTGATCTTTCATATGCAGATGAAATGACAGTTTTAAAGGCATTTGAAGGAAGAAGAGAATATTAATGATAGCTCATTTTAAAGGTATTGATATAGACGGTAATGTAACAAAATTTGATAGTGCTTGTGAATATGAAAATGGAATATATAAATTTGTGGATTTATCTACTGAAAATACCATAATTTATATTCAAATAGAGGCTTCGACTATAACAATTACTAGAAAAGGTGATACTAATATGGAATTGTTTTTAGTTCGTAATGAAAAAACATCTGGTTATTACAAAAATAATCTTGGTTTAGAATTTGAATTTAGTGTTTTAACTGATGATTTATCAATAAATAGTGATAGAATTTATGCTTCTTACTCTTTATTTATTGAAAATGATATGGTTAATAGTCAAAAAATGTGGATATTGTTTAATTAAATACTTGAAAAATATCTATATTTTAAGTAAAATATAATAGCATTTTATTTTTGGAGGATAAACATGGAAAATTATTCTGAGTTATCATTATTAGAAGTAGCTGTAAAAATTTTAGAGGAGAAGAATGCTCCAATTAACATTTATGATTTAATTGCTGAAGTATTAAATCGTAAAGGCTTAACAGATGATGAAAATAAAACTTTAACTGCTAAATTATATGTTGATATAACTACAAGTTCAAAGTTTGTATATATGGGTGATTCAAATTGGGATCTAAAAATCAATCAATCTTTAGACGAATTCGATAAAGATGGTTCTGATTTCAACTCTAAGGAAGATTATGTTGAGGATGAAGAAGAAACATTAGACGAAGATGAAGAATTAGACAATCTAGATGATGAAGATGAAGACGATGATCGTGAAGATGAGGATCTAGACGAAGAAGACGACGAAGATGAAGAAGAAGACGATGATCGTGAAGATGAGGAAGATGACCTTGAAGATGATGATCTAGATGATGAAGACGATCTAGACGATGATGATTTCAAGGAAGATAAATATAACAAATACATGGATGACTATGAAGACATGTATGAGGATAACTAATAATCCATTTTTTCCCATAATTATTAGATAAAATTACAGAAATTTAAGAGTATACTAAAGATGTCTTATAGAAAAGATAAAATTTACTCCCTATTATAATATCTTTTTCATAAGCAAACTTATAACTCTTTCAATTGTATAAAGAACAGCCGGCAGTGGTTGTTCTTTATCATTTTATAGGGTATAATTTAAAAAAGGAGGCTTTTATGTATAAAATTGCAATAGTAGAGGATGAAATTAATTTATCCGCTTTAACTAAAAAGTATTTAGAAAAAGAAGGATATGAAGTAACTACTTTTTCTACTGGTGAAGAAGCCAAAGAAAACCTAACTAATGGATTTGATTTGTGGATATTAGATATAATGCTACCAGGAGATATTTCTGGCTATGATTTAATAAAAATGATTAAGGACAATAATCAAAAAACACCTGTAATATTTACAAGTGCAAGAGTTGAGGAATTTGATAGAATTACAGGTCTTGGTATGGGTAGCGATGATTATTTATCTAAACCATTTTCTAATCGTGAATTAGTGCTAAGAGTGAAAAATATATTAGCTAGAGTATACTCTAACAATTATGAGAAAAAATCAAATACTGAGGATTTTAATGGCTATACAATAGATTACGATAAGAGAATAGTTATGGAAAATGGTGTTAATATTAATTTAACATCTAAAGAATATGATTTATTATTATTCTTATTAAAAAATAAAACCAAAGCATTTTCTAGAGATCAAATACTAGATAATGTTTGGGGTAGTGATTATTTTGGTAGTGATCGTGTTGTTGATGATTTAATGAGAAGATTACGTCAAAAGATGCCTAATCTATCTGTAGAAACAATCTATGGATTTGGATATAGATTATTAGTATGAAAAAATTAGATATTTCAAGTCAGCTTGTTATTCTTATATTTGCAATATTATTATTTGCATCATGTGCCTTTTCAATTACCACTATAGCATTTGCTAGTGATATAGCTGAAAAAGAAACATTCAATCGTTTATCTACTTACGTTTTGTTAGTAAATAGTAAAACAGGAGAACAAAAACCAACTAATTTTGATATGAATATTGGTTATTTTATAAAAACTGAAACAATAAATTACCAACATTTATCAAAAATGGAAAATACTTTGACTGTAGAAGATATTGAAAATGCAGCTAATGCCATTAAAAATAATAATAATACTAATAATATAGAATATATTGGACATGCACAAATAAAAATAAATAATGAAAAAATCAATTTTGCTGCATATACTAATGATAATATGCAAACATATACAATAGTTTTTACAGATAATGCATATTCTAAAAGAATGATATATGATATTGTAATTAAGATTAATAGCTTATTCTTAATAATAATGCTAATCGCGATTGTTGTTATATATTTATGGAGTAATAGAATTGGAAGAAGATTAAGAAAGATTCAAAAGCATATTCTTTCTTTACCTAAAAATAATTATGAATCAACATATTTAGATTCTTATGAGGATGAGGTAGGAGATTTATCTAGATCTGTAGAGGAAATGAGAAGTGAAATATGTGAAAATGAAAAAACAAAACAAGAGATGCTTCATAATTTAAGTCATGATTTTAAAACTCCAATTGCTGTTATTAAAACATATGCAGAGGCTATTCAAGATGGTGTAGAGGATACTAATGTATCAGCTACTAAAATTATTGAACAGGCAGAATTATTAAAAAAGAAGGTAAATAGATTAATTCAATATAATCGATTAGAATATTTTAATACTGATAAAGAATTTGAAGATATTAAAATGGCTGAAATAATCAATGATATTGTAGTTAATTATAAGCATCAATTAGATAATATAACATTTAATGTTGATTTAGATGAGAATGTTTATTTTAAAGGTTTTAGCGAGAATTGGTATACAGTTGTTGATAATATTATAGATAACGCTAAAAGGTATGCTAAAACCGAAATTAAAGTGGTTTTAAGAGAAAATAGATTAAGAATATATAATGATGGAGATCATATAGATCAAAAATTTATTGATAGTGTATTTAAACCATACGAAAAGGGTAGTAATGGTCAATTTGGTCTTGGCATGTCTATTGTTCAAAAAACAGTTGATTATTTTGGTATGAATTTACATGTCGTAAATGAAGAAGTAGGTGTATCATTTATAATAGATGATAAGATAGTGGAGAAATAATTTATGGATATTAATATTGAAAAAGATGTAAATAAAATTAATGATATGGGTGATTTTTTTAAAGCATTATCTGATCCAACTAGATTAAAAATTGTTTTGACTATATCTAATGGTGAAATATGTGTAAATGATATTGCAGCAAAAATTGGTATGACAAAATCTGCAGTATCACATCAGCTAGCTTATTTAAAGAATCTAAGATTGATTAAGAGTAGGAAAGATGGAAAAGAAGTATTTTATTCATTAGATGATGATCATGTTAATATATTAATAAAATCAGCATGGGAGCATGTAACAGAATAGAATTATAAAAAGGATTGAGATACAAATTTTCTCAATCCTTTTTTGATGTAAAGAAAAAGCCCAACTTATGTTGAGCTTAAATCTTTATTAATTAAATTAGTTGTAAGATACGATTGTAGCAGTATCGATGCCAACTGATTTACCTGTATTTGTAGATGAGAATTTAATTGACTTACATGCAGTAGCACATACAAATTCATAAGTTGTTGCACCATCTAGAGATTTGAATGTGAAATCACCAATTACTTTGCCTGCAGGAGTTGTTCCAATAACAGTGTCAATAACATTTCCAGAAGCATCTAAGAAATCAATTTGTAAATAATCAGAAGCATTACCTGAACCAGAAGTACCACCAGTTAAACTTAAAGTAATAGTATTAGAAGCTTCAGTTAATGTATAAGTTACTGATTCTTTTGCAATCTTTACTAGTTTAACTTTTGTTGCACCAGCTGTAGGTTCAATTTCAAATGATTCAACCTTTGCAGCACTATATGTCCATGCTGTAGGCTTTTCGTCAGTACTAATACCATAGTTTTCAACACCTGTACCACGAGCACTGTAGTTTTCAGTTGTTGCTGTTAATTCTGCAACAGTAATTGTTATAGTCTTAGTTGTAGATCCAGCTGTTAGAGCAGCATATACTGTACCTGCTGCAGCAAATGGATCAGTTACTTCATTTGCTAATGTATCTGAAGAATAATATTTAACAGTAATATCTTTTGTTACATCTACTGATGTTGTATCTGCATAAGTAGTAGAAGCAGTAGCACCAGTCTTGAATGTAGCTACAGCTGTACCAACAGCAACTTTAGCTGTATCAACGACTTTAATAGTTGTACCTGTAATTTGATAATAATTTACAGTATATGAACCATATACAGTAGTATCTTTTGCATAAACTCTTACAGTGTATTCACCAGTTGTAGTGAATTCTGTAACTTCTGTATCACCTGAATATAATTTAACAGTATAATCTTCAGCTGTTAAATCAATAGTTACACCTTTTTCTGCAGTAACTTCAATATTATTAGCATTAAATGCAGCTCCACCTTCGTAGAATTTCTTTGTAGCGTTAGTTGAATCAACATTTACAGCTGTAATAACAGCATCTTTATCTTCAACTACGATTGGGTAAGAAACTTCTTTACCATCATATGCAACAGTAACTGTATATGTACCTACAGTTTTAATTTCACCTGTAACTGTTTCATTAGAAGCATTTTTAACAGTAAATGTTAAGTCATCAGCAGCAACAGTTCTTTCGATACCATAGTTGTTTGCTGCAACTGCAGTACCAGCAATACTAGCTGTATTGAATACAGAATCTTTAATATCAAATTGTGTTGAAGTAGGAGTGAAACTGAATGTATCAGTTGCTACTACATCTGATTCATTAACTGAAGCAGCAAAGTTAACAGCATAAACTACAGAACCGTTGCTTGATGAATTAATAGTATATGTTTTATTAGCTTCTACATCAAATGTTAATGCATATAAATTAGAAGAAGCCCAATCTGTAGCACCAGAAATAACTTCATCAGTACCTTGCTTAACAACAATCTTTCTATCAGCACCATTTACTGTTGCTAAAATAGTAATTTTTCCTGAAGCAGCAGGAGTGACAGTCATATAACCATATTTTGCATGGATTGAGATTCTATAATTATAAGTAACATTCTCTAATGTTTTTCCAGTTGAGTCATTTTGGAATTTAACTTGTGAATTAGATGATTGAGCAACAAGACCAACCTTTAATGCCTTTGTCTCAAATAATGTATAAGTACCATCTGGGAATGTATATTCATTATCGTATGTTGAAGCAAGTTCACTTGCAGACCAATTAACATTAAATTTATATTGTGGTGCAGTTACATTAATATCAAATTTAGCATTGCATCCATCGTATTCAACTTTAACTGTATATTTACCAGTATCTGTAAGATTATTTGCAATATCAAATGTATTATTAGAAGGATCAGTAACTGTAACTTTATAATCAGCAGCAGCAACTGTCTTAGTATCAGAGTTTGAATCAGTAGCAGTTACTATCATACCAGATAAATCAATCTTATTTCCGATTTCAATATCTTTAGCAACAGCATCAGAATTGATTGTAATCTTAAATGTCTTAGCTATTTCTGTCCAACCAGCATAAATAGTTGTTGGTTCAGTAATTTCAGCATCAAAATCAAATGCTGTTGTACAACCTGCATCTTTAAACCAACCAGCAAATACATATTTAGAGTATTCATCTTCAGCCTTAGTAGGATCAGTAGTAGGTTGTGTTGCTTTTCCACCTGCAGTTACAGTTTGAGCTGTAACATCTGAACCACCATTTGTATTGAATGTTACTGTGAATTCTAATGGTGTAGCAGTCCAACCAGCATAAATAACTGTGGCTGCAGAAATTGCTGTATTGAAATCAAATGCTTGTGTACAAGCTTCATCCTTGAACCAACCAGCAAATGTATATGAATTTGTAGCATCATTTGCTTTAGTAGGATCAGTAGTAGGTTGTTTAGCTTTTTCACCAGCTAATACAGTTTGAGCTGTAACATCTGAACCACCCTTAGTATTAAATGATACAGTAAATTTACCTTGTGTATCCCATTTTGCATATACTATAGTATTTGAATCAATATTTGAACTAAAGTCAAATGCTGTTGTACAAGCTGCATCCTTAAACCAACCAGCAAATGTATATTTAGCAGTTGCATCTTCAGCTTTAGTAGGATCTCCAGGTTTTGTTACCTTTGTACCCTTATTAATTTCTACAGGTGCAATAGAAGAACCACCATTAGTATTAAAAGTAACTGTTACTTTTTCAACTGCTGGAGTAGTTTCACCAGTGTTTGAAGTATCACCGGTATTTGTTGTAACATCACCAGTGCTTGTAGTTGCAGGAGTATTATTTCCACATGCAGCTAAACTAAATGCTGCAGAAGCAAGTAATACGCCTAAGAATATTTTTCTTTTCTTCATCTTTTCTTTCTCCTTAATCTTTTCTTTCTATTTGTCATTATGAAAATAACAATCTACGCTCATTATATCATTATTTTCTTACATAGTAAAGCGTTTTCTCGTGTGACTAATAGCAAATATTTTTTTTTAACAATTAAAATTGTTATATTTTTTGACAATAAAAAAACCACGCTTTTCGCGTGGCTTAATTTAATTATTCAATTACAATGTTATCGATTGTAAATGATCTCTTATTTCCAATATTTGTAAATAGTTTTAAACCATTTATTGATTGAACATTAAAATCTAATATAGTAGCAGTGTTATCTCCAATTAATAAAGTAGCTGTATTATTATCGTAGTTAATAGTAAGTGAAATATTATATGATTTATTGCCACTAAAAGAGCTAGTACTAATAATCACTTCAGTACTGCCATCTAATGTATATGCCATTTTTTTGCTATCAGAAGCCATTCTAATAGATAATACCTCATTACTATTATTATCTAAAAATCTTACCATATTCCATTTTGTTCCAATTTCATTTCCAAATGTTATTGTAAAACTATAAGAGTGAGTACTTGTTGAATAAATATTTGTTGAATCAAACATTTTAAATCCAACGGTTGTTTTATCATTTGAATTGTCAGTTACTGTTATTTGACCATTATTTTCTTTTACAGTATTAGTAGTTGATAATTCAACAATTCTTTCTGTTGAAGTAATAGCTTTTCCTGCTGAATCTAAGTCATATTCTAATACTTGACCATAAAGTCCTGGAATAGTTGGAACTGATTCTGAATATACTGCAGTAATAGTTGTATCAACATATGCCTCATTTTGCTCAATAAAATTCTTTGAATAATCGATAACAGTATTTAATCCAGCACCAGCAACAGTAGGAATATAATCCTTAACTTCATCTGAATGCATCATTAAATCTACTTTAGTGATATTATTAACACTATCGTAATAGAATTGATTTACATTTGTATCAAATGATGAATAATCATTTATTTGATCAGCCATACAGTTATTTGCAACAGGATAAGTACGCTTATCTACATAATTGATATTTAATCCTGTTACTGAAGAATTTCCAACAATAGTATTTTTATATAGCTTTATTACACCACCATTATTAGTGAATGTATTTTTGGTATTATCAAAATAACATCCTTCTATAAATGCATAAGCGTTAGACTCAATCTGCATATTAGTTCCAGTTGATTCTTTATAATAGCAGTTATAAATATGAAAGTTTGTATTTCTTGTAAATGGTAATCTTGAACCACATTTATTATAGAAATTATGATGGAATGTTACATTATATTGATAGCTAGAAGAGCTAGAACCAATTAATGCAGTTTTATGTGTTCCATTATATCTACAATAAGAAATAGTTAAATCATGTGCTGATTTTAAATCAGTAGATCCATCACCATCAGTTTTGTCATTTTCATAACATACATCCCAGTTGTTTACTCCACTATTAAATGTACAATCATGAATCCAATAATCACTGTATAATGTTACATCCTTATTAGAACCCTGAATACCAATTGCATCTTCGGTATATGCACTAAATTCAATATTTTTAACCTCTATAGAATTACATTGATTGAAGCAAAAGCCCCATTGGAAGATTTTAGCATCATCACCAATACCTTCAATAGTAATATTATTACCATTTCTAACATCTAATTCATTATAATATGAATCATATTCTTGTCTTCCGTTAGATACTTCAATATCCTTTAAAATATTATTTGTTAATCCGTCTAAATGTGTAATACCTAAAGCTTCATCATCACTCATAGAATTAATTCCATATTTAATAATATCAGCTTCTGAAATTTTATAATAATTTGATGATCTTAAGGCACCAGGATTTTTTAACTCATTTTCAGTTGTTTCTTCCCAATTTACTTCCTTAAATGTTTCATCTAGGTTAGCTTGTCTATCAGAAGTATTTCCTTTACCATGAGTCTTATTATTCCATTGTTGAGTTTGAATTTCACCAATAATTCTAACATCTAAAGCCTCATTAGAATTAGTTGCTGCTTTCACAATATCAACTAAACCAGTATGCTCTTGTCCGTTAACAGTAGCAGTTACTGTATTTTTATTAGAATCAGTAACATATACAACAATAGCATTATCTTTTAATGTACCATCGTTTTTGTATGCACCTACACCATTTGTATTATTAAAATGGGCATAACCTGATCTATCATCTTTTGAAACTGTTATATCTGATACTTCAGAATTAATACCATTATCTACCTTTATTTTATAATTTCCAGCAGAAAGACCAATAATATCAGCTCTAGCAACTCCATTATTAGATCTTATTAATTCTTTATCGATAGAAGTCCATGTTGTACCATTATCCTTTGAATAAGATACAGATGTATCATTTAAATTATTATTGTTTAAATTAAATGTAACATATGCTCCTTCAGTATATCCAACTTTGTTCAAAATAACTTTGTAATTATTAGTATTTGCATTGGAAGAATTATTATCTTCTATGTTTGTAGTAGGTGTTGTATTTTCAGTTATTGAATTAGTTTCTATTGATTTACTTGTTTCTAATATAGAAGAAGTATTAGAACTATTTGTATCACATGCAGTTAATGCAGTTGCTAATAACAATCCTGTTAATAATAATCCATTTGATAATTTATTTTTTTTCATTACAACCTCCTATGCTATTACTATTACATAGAATTCCATTGAAGAACCTGCAGATGTTATTGCATAGCTACCTGCTTCAATATTTTCAAATGTATATGATACGATGTTAGAAGCACCAGTTCCTGTAGTTGCAGTAGTTGCAGTGGCAATTTTACCACTTTCATTGTATAGTGCTGCATATCTATTACTTCCACCAGCATAATATACTGTGATATTTGATGTAGAATTAGTAGTAAATTGAATAGATATTTGTGAATAGTTTCCAGCTCCAGCAAAGGATACATATTTTGTAATTGCTGTATTTTCAATCGTAGTATTACAAGTTTTAACTTCAGAAGCTTTTCCACTTTTAACTGTTAATGTAACTCCATTAGATGTAATATTTGATTCAAAAACTCCTGTTTCAAAATCATTTAATGTTAAAACTGTATTGTTACCTTTTTCTATCCAATTAGCGTATAATTTTTGATTTGAACTAAATGTTGTAGAAGTAGTAACTTTAGTAGTAAGATTTGATTCTAAATACCAACCATCGAATTTATAACCATTCTTTGTAGGAGTAGGCAATGTAGCAATAGATGAATCCTTAGCAATTTTTATATCACTTATAGAAGAACCTTCATTTGAATTAAATGAAATTGTAATTTCTTCAGCCCATTTAGCATATAGTGTTAAATCACTTGTAATAGGTGTTGATGAATCAAATTTTGTATTTAATTTATCATCTGTATACCATCCATCAAAAATATAACCTGATTTAGTAGGTTCAACATAGGAAATAGTTTTTCCACTTCTTACTGTTTGTGATCCAACAGTAGAACCACCATTAGTTTCAAATGTAACAGTATATTCAGTTGTGTCAACATTATCAAAAATAATATTTGTAAATACTCCAGCACCAGCATTTGCTTTTACAAATTCAGGAACATCTAAAACATCATTTAAAATACTAACATCACTCTTTTTATTTGTTGAATCATAATAGAACAAATCTTTATCAACGTCAAAGTTAGTATAATCAGTACTACCATTAGGTTTGCATAATCCATCTAATTTTTGTGTTCTTGTATTAACTATAGTTGCTGGATTTACTGTTGTAGTTACTCCATTTTTTACAGAAGATGAAGTTGAAATAGGTGAACACTTATCAAAATAATCCTGATATGATTTTATTACAGTATACAAATAATCTTTGTCATCTATTGTTACTTTTTGTGGACTACTACAGCTTTCAAAATAATTAGCTTCACTTAAAACAAAAGCGTTAGCTCTAATATCTTGACATGTAGAACAATTGTAATAGTAATTGTTATAGAAATGCATATTTGCTTGACGACCAAGTGGTAATCTAGAGCCTACATTGTTATAGAAATTATGATGGAATGTTACATTCATTGTATAATTGCTGTTGCTTCCACCAACAAGACCTGTCTTTTTACAATTATTAAATACATTATAAGAAGAAGTAATATTTTTACAGAATTTAAAATCTGTTGCACCATCACCATAATGTTTGTCTTGTTCATAAGTGAAGTCCCAATTATTTTTTCCTCTATTAAATGTACAATTATGAATCCAATAATTTCCATAATTCATATCTGAGTTACTTCCACCTTGGAATGAGCATGCATCTTCAGGATAATCAGTAAATGTTAAATTTTTAATTTCTATTGAATTACATTTACTCCAAGTGAAACCCCATTGGAATATTTCTGCATCATCGCCGATTCCTTCAATAGTAATATTTGATTGTCCGCTTATACTGCAATTATTCCATGCAGTATCAAATTCTCCACTACTATATGATACTTTTGAATCTAAACCATTTAATTCAGTAATGCCCTTTGCTTCATCATTGCTATATGAATTCCAATCATTATCAATAATTTCAGATGCTTTATATCCAGTTTTAGTGCCACCTAAAGAGTTTGATTGTTCAGTAATTAAATCAGCTGTTTGTGGAGTAGAAGTATAATTTACTTCATTAAATTGACATGTTTTAATAGAGCCAATTACTCTTATACAAAGTGGATTAGAATGTGAAGCTTTTAAAATATTAACTAATCCAGTTTTGCCATTATATGTAATTGTATTTTTATTTTCATCAGTTACATAAATTACATCAGCACCATTTTTTAATGAACCATCTTTGTTATAAGCACCAATACCTTCAGTTCTATTCCAATAAGCATATCCTGATCTATCAGCTTCAGTTACATAAATATTATTAATTGTCTCAATTTGAGCATTTGCTTCAATTTTAACACTATATGTATCAGCAACAAGTCCCACTATATCAATTATAATAGTTGAATTATTGATTCTAATTAGATTTGAATTGATAGTAGTATAATCTGCACTAGAAGAAGGTTTATAAGAAACTATATAACCATCAACAGTTACACCTTGAATTGCGCTTAATTCAATATGAATTCCTTCTCTATATCCAATACATTCATTAATTTGAATGTTTGAGCTTGAAGAAGAATTAGCATTATATTTAGCATAAATTTTAGTATTTTCTGTTATTACTGTACTAAAATTAAATAATTCTGTACATGCTTCATTAGAATACCAATTATCAAATGAATAATTAGCTTTATAAGGAGCTTCTGGTGAAGTAATTGTAGCACCATTATTTACCTTTTTTCTTAATGTTGTTATTTCATTACTTCCATCATAGAAATATACATTATATTGTATAACTAAAGGAGTCGAATTATATTTAGCATATAATGTAATATTATCAGTTATCGTATCTTTAGTGAAATCATATTCTTCAGTAAGTGATGAATCCTTATACCATCCAGCAAATGAATAACTATAATTACCATCAGATGCTTTTGATGGTTCAGTAGGTTCAGTTATTTTAGAACCATATTCAACATTTTCTAAATCTGAAATAGAAGAACCACTATTAGTATTGAATTTAACAGTATATTTATTTAGTATTTCATCCCATTTTGCATATAACTTTATGTTACTAGTTATTGGCTTTGATTCATCAAATCTACTTGTTAATGATTCATTCGTATACCAACCTTCAAAGTTATATGATGCTTTATTTGTAGATGATTTAACAGGATTATTAGGTAAAGTAATAGTTTCACCTTCATAAACTGTCATAGTTGATACTTTAGAACCACCATTTGTTTCAAATTCAATTGTATATTTATGTGTTATAGTCCAACCAGCATAAATAGTTGTTGCTTCAGTAATTTCAGCATTGAAATCAAATGCTTGTGTACAAGCTGCATCTTTAAACCAACCGGCAAAAGTATATTTAGCAGTTGTATCTTCAGTTTTAGTAGGATCAGTAGCAGGTTGTTTTGCTTTTCCACCTGCAGTTACAGTTTGAGCTGTAACATTTGAACCACCATTAGTATTGAATGTTACTGTAAATTCTAATGGTGTAGCAGTCCAACCAGCATAAATAACTGTGGCTGCAGAAATTGCTGTATTGAAATCAAATGCTTGTGTACAAGCTTCATCCTTGAACCAACCAGCAAATGTATATGAATTTGTAG
>Ga0247610_10000321_pt1 | contig 73673 bp, 71 predicted proteins | sample 174DNAGHGhighgp2_FD_193483 | JGI IMG/M metagenome (GOLD analysis project Ga0247610, IMG submission 193483) | Sheep rumen microbial communities from Palmerston North, Manawatu-Wanganui, New Zealand - 1742 DNA GHGhigh gp2 | ecosystem: Host-associated > Mammals > Digestive system > Stomach > Rumen...
TAATGGGAAAAAGTCTTGGGTAGATGCTACATTATTAGAAACAGCTGCTGATAATACCACACTTTCTCCATATCTTACTAAACAAGAACCAGATGCTTGCTTAGCAACTTCTCCGATTTCAATTACAAGTGGACGACCTGCCCAGTTGTATTCGAAGCGTTTAATCTCACTCATCTTCTATTTTTCTCCTTATTTTACATAGTCCTTAAACATTATAACACAATGAAATAAAAATTACATTAATTAATTTCAATTAATTCAAATTAATTGAAAAAGAAAAAAAGACATCCTTATGGATGTCTCTAAATTACTTACGTAATCCTAATTTTTGTACCAAAGCTTCATATCTCTTAAGATCAATCTTCTTTAAGTAGTTTAATAAAGACTTTCTATGACCAATCTTAATCATTAAACCTCTCTTAGAAGCGAAATCATGAATATGGTAATTGAAATGTGTATTTAATTCATTGATTTCATAAGTTAATAAAGCAACTTGAACTTCTACAGAACCAGTGTCCTTATCATTCTTACCAAATTCTTTAACGATTTTAGCTTTTACTTCAGCAGTTAATGCCATTTCTTTGTCCTCCTATATAAATAATTATTTGCGTTTAACCAAGTATGTAAATGGAGTATTTAGCACCCTAGTAAAACGTACGAGTCAATTATAATATAATTTTACTAATTATGCAAGAATTATTTTTATTTTGTTAAATATAAATCTCCAGCAAGGCTTAAGCATTGCTTCTTATCTTCATTTAGTTGCTTAATTAATTCTTCCTTTGAATTATATCTTTTTTCATCACGAAGCTTAGTTAAGAAAAATACTTCAATTTGATTATCATAAATATCTTCGTCAAAATTAAATATATGAACCTCTAATTCTAATTTATCCTTAAAATTAAATGTTGGATTATGACCAATATTAGCCATACCTAAATAAGGTATTCCATCTACTAATACATTTACAAAATATACACCTGTTTGAGGTAAGAAATAATTTTTATAATCTATATTAGCTGTAGGGAATCCTATTAATCTTCCATTTTGATTTCCATATTTAACTTTTCCTGTAATTGAAAATACTCTACCAAGTAATCTATTAGCTTCCTTTACATTACCTGTTGATATTAATTCTCTAATATATGTTGATGATACTCTTACATCGTCAAAAACGAATTTTTTAACCTCATAAAATTCAAATTCTTTAATTAAATCAGAAATATTACCTTCAGCACGTCTACCAAATGTAAAATCATATCCACAGACGATAGATTTAATATTCATAAGCTTTAGCTTTTGAATAAATTCTTCCTTTGGCATTTGGCTTAGCTCTTCTGTAAATTCAACTACGATTAAATAATCAACTCCAAAGCGTGATATAATATCAGTTTTCTTCTCTAATGGAGTTACAAGTGGGTAATTAGGAATCTTCTTTAAAAATACTGATGGATGTGGGTAGAATGTTAATACTGCAGACTTATATCCATGTCTTTTACATTCGTAAATTAGCTTTTGGTGTCCTAAATGAACTCCATCAAAGTTTCCTATTGCCGCACATACTGGCTCTGGAAGCGGTGTGAAATTTTGATCCTTTATGAAAATACTTTTCATCAAAATCACCTTCTAAAAAATTAATATCGGTTTATATTTATTGACATCTATTTCTTCATATACTGCTATTATATCACATTTATTAGTTACAAAAAAGATACCTTTTATAGTTGTTTGTCTTTCATCTAGTGTGACACCATTTTTAACTAATTTAGCAATATAATCAGATACCTCTACTTTTGGAAAATCAAAAAAATCTTCTATTTTAATTATATTATTAGTATTCAAATCATCTAATGTAATAGAATCCTTAATATCTAAATTATCTATTTTAGTTCTTCTTAGCTCACTTATTATAGCGTCAGAGTTTAGTAAAATTCCTAAATCTCTTGCGAAGCTTCTAACGTAAAATCCCTTTGATACATTTAATTTAATTATACATTTTTTATTATTAATATCATATTCTATTAATTCTATATCATTGATTTTTACTTTTCTTTTCTCTACTTTTACTTCAATACCTTTTCTTTGGTATTCATATAATTTTTTGCCATCAACCTTTATGGCAGATGTCATTGGAGGTAATTGTTCTTCTTCATGCTTTAATTTATCAATAGCATTTAATAATTCCTCTTTAGTAAATGAATTATATTTACCATCTGATACAATAGAGTCTATATCTAGGGTATCGCTTGTTTTACCAAAGATGATTTCTGCGATATATTCTTTGTCATGCTCATTAATTAATCTCATTAATTTAGTAGCCTTATCACAGGCAATAACCATTAAGCCAGTCGCGTTAGGATCTAGTGTGCCATTATGGCCTGTTTTATTAAGATTTAATTTTTTTCTTACTTGATTGCATAAGCTAAAGCTTGTTATACCTTTAGGCTTATCAATAATTATAAATCCGTCCATAATGACCTCTCTGATTTTATATACAATATAATTGAAACAATAAATAAGATTGATTGAATTATTAAATAGCTCCACCATAAGGCATTAATTCCAAATGGGATACATAGTAAATATAATAATGGAGTTAATATAAATGGCTCTATTATTGTCATTATATTTGCATATCTACTTTTATTAATTGAATAAAAATAAGATGCGATTACCTTTGAAATAGATATCATAAAAAATGATATAGCATAAAATGGTGCTGCATATAAAAATATGCTTAAGCTACCACTAGATAGATTGAATAACGCAGCTAGCTCTTTTTTGAATATTAAAAATAATATTATTACAATTGAATTAATAATAAAGCTAATTATTAAAGATTTAATTAATAATCTTTTTAAATATTTATAATCCTTTTTTCCTACATAATAGGAAAACATAGGCTGTATTCCATCTCCAATGCCTTGGCAGATAGAATTAATTACATATAAAACATATGTTAATAATGCATAGGTAGCTATTGCTTCATTTCCATTAAAATATCCACATACTCTATTTGTTATTACTAAAATTATATCGTATGAGAAATATAATACATAAGGAGCGATACCACCTAGAAAGAATCTTTTAATGAAATTTTTATTAAAGGATATTCCTTTTAATTCCTTAAAATAAGCAATAAATGATATTATACAGACTTCTGCTTGGCCTAATATTGAAGCAAGGGATGCCCCTTTAAGCCCCATATCAAATTTTAATATAAATAAATAGTCAAGTGAGAAATTGATAATTATTGCAGATATTGATGCAATCATCGCAATTCTTGCTTTACCACTATTTTTTAATAATTGTACTAAGGCAGGTCCTAATACATATACAATTCCACCAAATAATAAATAATTTGTTAAATATTCATCTGCATAAGGATATACAATATCATCAGCACCAAATAGATACAATAATGGCTTTTTAAGGATAAATAATATGAGACTTAATAATATAGCTAGAATTAATAATATTAAAATTGATGTTAGCTTTGCTTTATTTGCAGCATCTATTTTGCCTTCACCATTTTTTATTGAGATATAAATACCAGCAGATATACCAAGACCGATCCCTAGTGAATGTAATATAGCTACTACTGGCCAACCAATATTTATAGCTGATAATCCTAAATCTGAAAGCTTTATTCCTATAAATATACCATCGAAAATAACATATGTTGTTAAAAATACAGTAGCTATTAAGGATGGTATTAAATAGCTTCTATAGCTTTTAATCTCCATGACTATAAATTATCAATAATTTACCTTTCTTTAATTCGATTTTAGGATTATTAATTATTTCATTTGATAAGCATAAAGGATCATTTGTTTTTAATAAATAATCATTTAAATTATATTTAAAGCCTCTTAGTTCTATAATTGATTCTTCAATTGCGTATAGTGATATAAATTTATATTCTTTTTTTATTTTATAATTATTATCATTAATTATTTCAATTAAAGAATCCTCGTCCTTTAATGAAGCGTTAGGATAATTAATTAAAGATATTATATTAGCGAATAAATGTTCTATTCTTTTACCTTTAATTCCACCAAGAATGTGAATTTCATCATAATCCTTTACTAATTCAATAGCTTCTTCTGTATCACTTTTATCCTTAATTGGATTTAATTTAATAATTTTTTTAGAATTCTTTTTTATTATATCTAATTCACTATCAGTTACAGAATCAAAATCACCAATTGAAATATCAGGTATTATTCCATTTTTTATAGCATGTAGAGCTCCTCTATCAGCGCCAATTATAATATCATAATAATTATTAAATTGCTTTAAATCTGCATTCTTTAATATAATTGCAGCTCTCAATTAAATCACCTTATTTCAAATATACAACAGTAACTCCATTTAGGCCTTCGCCTTCTCCACCATATCTGTAGCTCTTTACATAAGGGCAATTTTTTAAATATTCCTGTACTGCCTTACGAATCGCACCAGTACCAAAGCCATGGATTATTGAAACCTGGTGAAGGTTACCTAATATTGCTTGATCTAGATAATCATCCATTAATGTTTTTACCTCTTCGTATCTCTTTCCTCTTAAATCAAGAGATAATGTTGCATGAGATGCAGGATTGTAGCCTGACATTCTTGTTTCCTTTTTAGGCTTTTCTACTGGTTTAGCAGATAAAGTTAATTCTGATTTTTTAAATTCCATTTGGAATTGACCAATATTTACAAAATATTTATCATTTTTAATTTTCTTTATAGTACCATATTTTTGATATGATTTAATATAAACATAATCGCCTTCATGTAATTCATCATTAAATATTGCCTCATCCTCTGATTTTACATCTAGGCTTCTAGTTTTTCTTGTTAATTCAGCTAATTGATGCTCCTTAAAGTTTTCTTCTGACATATTTTTAATTTCATTAATTAAATTTGTAGCTTCATCTTTAGCATCCTTTAATATGTCATTAGCCTTTTGCTTAGCTTCATTGATAATCTTATCAGTTCTTTTAACTAAATCTAGCTTTTCTCTATTTGCTTCAGCAACAAGATTCTTATACATCATTATTTCTTTTTCTAATTCCTCTTGTTCTTTTCTAGTTTTAGTCATTTCCTCTTCTAGATTACCAATTAAATTACTAGATTCAGATGAAATATTATTTAATTCATTTCTTGCCATTTCAACAATATTATCATTTAAACCTAAGCGCTTAGCGATTTCAATGGCATTAGATTTTCCTGGTACACCCATTAATAGGCGATATGTAGGCATTAGTGTTTCAGTATTGAATTCGACTGAAGCATTAATAATTCCTTCATTATTATATGCATAATTTTTTAATTCACTATAGTGAGTTGTAGCTATAACCATAGCGCCAGCCTTTTTTAAATAATCAATAATTGATATTGCAAGCCCTGATCCTTCCTTTGGGTCTGTACCACTACCTAATTCGTCTAATAGGACTAATGATTTAAATGAAATATTATTAATTATTTTAACAATATTAGTCATATGGCTTGAGAATGTAGATAATGATTGCTCAATTGATTGTTCGTCTCCAATATCAGCTAATACATCATCAAAATAACCAAATTTTGAATCACTACTTGCAGGAACCATCATTCCGTTATAAACCATTAAATGCAATAATCCTATTGTCTTCAAAGCTACTGTTTTACCACCAGTGTTAGGTCCTGTTATAATAATTACTGAATATTTTTTACCAAGCTCACAATCGATAGGTACACATTTATCTTTAGCAATTAATGGATGTTTAGCCTTTTTAATTTCAAATGATTGCTTATCTAAAAGCTCTACATCATTATAATCATATTCCTTTGCCATTAATGCTTTAGCATAAATAATATCTAATTTAGTTAATAATTCTAAATCATTAATTAAAGTATCTGATTCAGCAGCTACTAATAATGATAAATTTTTTAATATAATTTCTACTTGCTTCTTTTCTTCAGCTAAATATGAATCAATTTGATTTGCAGTTTCTAAGGTTGCCTCTGGCTCTATATAAGCTGTAGTATTAGATGAAGATACATCATGAACAATACCTTTAAAGCTATTTTTATATTCTATTTTAACTGGAAGACACATTCTTCCATCTCTTTGAACAATTAATGGCTCTGTTAGCATTGATGCTTTAGATTGTAATAATTCATTTAATTTACTTCTTAATCTATTTTCAAGTGATTTTAAGCTTCTTCTTACAACAAATAATTCCTTTGATGCATTATCTACTACCATACCTTCATCATTTATTGCTAAGGTAATGCTTGTTTTTAATGCTTTAGGTAATACTAATTGTTCTACAATCTTTTTTAATGATTCAGCATTATATTTAATTGTATCTAATTGCTTAAAATATTTAATTACATTATCAGATGCATCTATTAAACCAACTATATTTAATAATTCTCTTTCATTTAATATTCCTTGAGCTTTAACTCTAGCTAATGATGGTTTTACATCATATAAGCCTCCAAGAGGAATATCAGATAATTTTATTATTGAATCAAATGCTTCTTTTGTATTTTTTTTTGAATTAATAATTTCATCAAAAGATAAATCTAATTCTGTTTCTAAAATTAGCTTTTTTGCATAATCAGTTTTAGCATAATTTTTTAATATATCTAATATTTTTTCAAATTCTAAAGTTTTAGTATGATACATAGTATAAACTCCTTTTAAAGCCAAAAAATATAGGAAACCCTATATTTTTAAACTTAATTGTGTATTTTTATCATCTTTATCCTTTTTCTTGTAATTTCTTGGGATAAAATCAATATTTTCATTTAAATCATTATAGGTAATAATATTTGTACCATATACATCTGTAGTTGGATGAACAAATTCCATTTCACATTCGTTAATATATCTTAATAATGATCTAGCTCCAGGGTAAACAATATAAAGCTTTTTAGGCTGTCTTTCGTCATATTGGTTAGGTAATTCCATACGCATTAATTCTTCAATATTAGGAACAAAATTCATTGATGTATCATTAAATGATTTTCTAATTTGCCATTTAACAGAGTTGTTAACACAAATTTCATAACCACTTCTATTATCAACTACTTTTATATAATATCTATATCCTTTTGTTACTAATATGAAATCATATGCTGGTTTTTGAACTTTCTTTGCATCATATTCAATTTTAATAAGCTCGCTATTGTCTCTATCTTGTATTACAATTCTATTTAATAATTCTTGAACATTTGAAAACATTTTTTTAATTCTTTTTTTATCAATATATTTTAATAAAATAATTAGTCCAATAAATGCTGCAATTATAAATAGAACTACACCTATAAAGATAAATACGCCAACGGGGATTTCTAAAAACATATAAATCACCTAGTCTTTTTTCTTTATTTTAATTATTATTAATATTATTAATGTAATATAATCGAGTATTCCTAATCCTAAAGGAATAAATGCGATTAATAAAATATCATTACTATTTTTAAATGCACCTACAAGTAATAATATTGATCCAACTAATATTAGAATAAATCCTAATATCATTGTTAGTGTTAATATTAGCTTAAATTTCGCCATTTTTAACACCATTATTGATTATTTCTTCTACCATAATACCAATTTCAGTAGTATTCATTTCTCTAAATTCATTATATCTAATTGGTTTATGAACAATAATTTTAACATCTTTTCTTTTATTTCTTTTACGTTTAGATATTTCAGATGATCCAATTATACTAATAGGAAGGATTGTTGCTTCTGTTTTAGTAACAAGCTTATAAGCACCAGCTCTTAAAGATACCATTTCTTCTTCATCTCTACTCTTTATTCCACCTTCAGGGAATATAATCATAGACACGCCATTTTTGATATCTCTTATGGCTTGAACTATTTGTTTAGCACCTTCACGGTTGTTGTCTCTATCTAAGGCAACAGCGCCAAAGGTTAATTGGACATTTTTCATTAACCAATTTTGGAATAATGATTTTTTACCAACTGCAGTTAATCTTCTATGTAATGCTTTATAGATTAATAAAGGGTCCATATTTGATTTATGATTAGCATATACTACAATAGTTTCATTTTGATCTGGAATATTTTCTTTACCTTCTACTTCAAGTCTTACATGATAAATTGCGATAAATAATTTTACTCCACTTCTTAATAAAAAGTGTCTAATTTTACCTGTAGGATTTTTTCTTGGTGCGAATGTTAAGAATAAAATTATGAAACCTACTACTGTTAAAATAGCTAATAATAATGCTACAAGAATCCATATTGCAATAAACCAAGCACCTGGAGTAGGTATTAAATTTAATAAAAATGTATAGCCAACTGTAAATAATACAATTAAAAATATGAATAACATTTCTATTTCACCTTCTCAAATAATGTATACCTTACTTGTTCTGTTTGATTTTCCCAAATTAATTTATAATCATCAAAATTAATTTTAGGGAAATATCTATCTCCTTCATGATTTCCTTTAATAAATGATATATATAATCTATCTGCATATGGTAATGATAATTTATAAATTGTAGCACCACCTACAACCCATAAATCATCTTCTATATTATTTTCTAAGAATGAAATAATATCATATACCATTGTTACTCCATCGATTACTAAATTTTTATCGATTGTAGCAACATAGATTTTTCCATAAGGTAATGGCTTATCCTTATAATAGCCTTTTAATGAATAATATGTTGTATCACCCATTAAAACAGTTTGACCCTTTGTTTTAGATTTATAATATAATAAATCTTCTTTAATATGCCAAGGAATTCTATCTCCCTTTCCAACAAGGTTATTTTCATCCATGGCCCAAATCATGTTAATCATTATACTGCCACCTTACCTTTAATTCTTCCATGAGGATTATAATTCTCTAATTCAAAATCTTCGTATTTGAAATCAAAAATTGATTTAACATTTGGGTTAATCTTCATTGTAGGAAGTTCTCTAGGCTCTCTAGATAATTGTAAATTGATTTGTTCAATATGATTTAAATAAATATGTGCATCACCAAGTGTATGAACAAATACTCCAGGCTTTAATCCTGTTACTTGAGCAATCATCATAGTGAATAATGCATAAGATGCAATATTAAATGGAACTCCTAGGAACACATCAGCAGATCTTTGATATAGCTGACATGATAATTTACCATCGTTTACATAAAATTGCATAAAGCAATGACATGGAGGTAGAGCCATATCCTTTATTTCTGGTACATTCCATGCTGAAATTATTAATCTTCTACTTGTTGGGTTAGTTTTAATTTGATTAATTAAATCAGCTAATTGGTCTACACCACCAAAATTTCTCCATTGCTTGCCGTAAACTGGGCCTAAATTACCCCATTTTTTTGCGAATTCATCTGATTCTTTAATCTTAGCAGCGAACTCTTCAATAGTTTCACCCTTGAATTCATCTGATTTTTTATAAATATCATATGGCCAATCATTCCAAATTTTAACATCGTTATCAACTAGATATTTAATATTAGTTGAACCTGAGATAAACCATAATAATTCATGGATAATACTCTTTAAATGAACCTTTTTAGTAGTTACAAGAGGAAATCCCTTGCTTAAATCGTATCTCATTTGGTAACCAAAATAAGAGATAGTTCCTGTTCCTGTTCTATCTTCCTTTTTAGTTCCGTATTCTAAAATTGTTTTACATAAGTCTAAATATTCTTTCATTAGATAATCACCATTTTTTATTATACAATAAAAAAAGGCAAAATCAAAGTAAAAGAAAAAGAAAACAGGTGTTTCCACCTGTTTAAAAAAATAATAGAAATTATAAGAAATTAATCTTTTGATTCTTGATTTTTTTCGAATAATAGATCATCACTTGTGTTTGCTCTATCAAAGAAAAATAATCTTTCGCCTATGAGTTCATTTATTGTTATGTAAGCGCCAGATGCCAATTGTTCAACATGGGGATAGATTCTTCCTTTAATTCCTACTCTGCTGCCTTTTTTAAGAGTCTCTTTCGCTAGCTCAGCCATAAAATCCCAAAGAGTTACTTTTAAAAAATCAGTGTCATAATTGCCATCTTGATTCTTAAATTCTCTTGAGACTGCTAAATCTAATTGAACGACTTTCTTACCTTCGGCAACTTCCTTTAGCTCAATATCCTTAGTTATTGTACCTACAAGCATAAGGTAATTGTACATTCTTTTTAACCTCCTTCGCTAGAGGTTATAGCATTAAAATATCCGATTGTAAAATCTACATATTTGTTGATTTTAATTGATAAAATTCATTTTTGAGAAAAAAAGGCCCTTTTTCGGGGTCAAAATAAAAATAATCCGCATTTTTCTTAAGGATTTTAGAAAATTTCCCGAAAAAAGGCCTAAAATAGCATTTTTTGTATTTTTTTTATAGTTTTTTTTGATAAATTATGCTAATTCTAACGCAATCTTCATCATGTTTTTGAAGGTTTTTTCTCTCTCTTCTGATGTTGTAGCCTGTTTTGACACTAAAGAATCAGAGATTGTTAGTATGCAAGAGGCATTTTTATCAAACAATTTTGCGTTAGCAAATAAGGCAAAGCTTTCCATTTCTACTGCTTCACAGTTATGCTTTTCGTATAATTCCTTCCAATGATTAGGATTAGAAGAATAAAATACATCTGAAGAATGGATTGTAGCTTGCTTTAATTCAATATTAAGATCATTTGCAGCCTTAATAATTTTATTATTTAGGCTTTTAGATGGATATTGAAAATGATTTTTATAACCAAATGCTACTTTAGCATAATTTGATTCTGAATAGGCTTTTGTAACTAAAATAGTATCATATACATTTAATCTAGATGAATATGAGCCTGCTGAACCTATTCTAATGATATTTTCAACGCCATAAAATGCAAATAGCTCATATGAGTAAATACCAATTGATGGCATACCCATTCCTGAGCCCATTACAGTTATTTTTTTATTATTATATTTACCTGTATATCCTAGCATATTTCTAACAGTGTTAAAGCAAATAACATCAGTTAAAAAATTTTCAGCTATATATTTAGCTCTTAGTGGATCTCCAGGCATTAATACAGTCTTTGCAATTAGTGATTTATCATTACATTGATTATGTGGTGTAGGAATATTATTCATTAGCTAATTCCTCCATAATTTTAACTCCAGCTGAACAGCCAACTCTTGTGGCACCTGCTTCAATCATTGCTAAAAAGTCTTCTTTAGTTCTTATACCACCAGAAGCCTTTACACCCATTTCCATACCAACTGTTTCTCTCATTAATTTAACATCAGAAGCTTTAGCACCAGAGGTACCAAAGCCAGTTGAGGTTTTAACAAAATCAGCACCAGCCTCTTTTGCTTTTTTACATACTTCTATTTTTTCTTCGTCAGTAAGGTAGCATGTTTCAATAATAACTTTAACTAAAACACCATTTGCTGCATCTACTACAGCCTTTATATCTTCATATACTAAATCAAATTCATGATTTTTAGCTAATCCAATATTAATTACCATATCAACTTCATCTGCACCATCAGCTATTGCCTTAGTTGTTTCAAAGGCTTTTACTTCTTTTGTGTTAGCACCTAGTGGAAAACCAATTACAGTACAAACCTTAACATCAGTGCCATTTAATAGGTTATGTGCAAATTCTACATAGCCAGGATTTACACATACTGATGCAAAATTATATTTATTAGCTTCAGCACAAAGATTAATAATATCTTCTGGTGTAGCTGTTGCTTTTAAATTTGTATGATCTATATATTTTGAATATTCCATTTTAAACTCCTAGATATCAAGAATTCTATCGATAGATAAGAAATCAAGTTTTGTAGCAAGTGGAGCAAATTTTTCTTTGCAAAGTAGCTTATGAAGCTTCTTTACATATTTAGGCTCTAATAATCTAATGTCACCATATCCATCAATTGGCTGGAACATTTTTTCAGCTCTTGTCATAACCTCACTCATTGGAATATATCTTAATACCTTATTATCGTCTAATAATAAAATATCTACTGCAGGTGGTAATATAAATGCGTGATTACCATCCCATTTAATTCCAACGTATGCACTTCTTGATTTATCTGTATGTAAGAAAATATAATTTGTAATAATTATCTTTTCATTATCCATAGTTAATTCTAATCTTTTTCTCTTTTGTAAATAGCTATATACCATAGATAGTGCTTGTGGGTCTAGATTATTATATTTAGATACGGCTTCAGGATATCTATCTGCATAAGCCTTTTTCCATGAGCTAAATGTTTTAATTAAATATGGTCTTCTAAAGGAAATTACATCCTCTAGTGCTTGATTAAATACTAAGAATCTAAATCTCTTACAAATTTCTTCAATGATATCTAATAAGATTTCACATGCATAATCAGATAATAATACATCAAATTCTACATAGAAATTTACATCAAAGTATTTTGGACTAAGCTTTTCGATATGTGGGATAACTGCCTTATCAGACATAACAAATTTAGCCTCAAAATTTAAAACATGGTGATGATATGTATATACTAGTGAACCTGAAGCACCATTTCTTTCGGATGGAGTAATATTAGGATTTGCGACTAGATAGGTAATTAAATCTGTCTTTTCGTAAATTCTAGTTCCTTCCTTTAGAAAGTAAAATCTGAATTCCATATCATCACCTCTTTTCTTTTTTAAATAATCAATACTCTAAATAATTTTAACATTATTTTTATTAAAAGTCAAAATACTATCTTTTATTTAGTATTGCTTCACATCTTGGGCAAAGCTCATTTTCATTAATTTGTGGTACAATCATCCAGCATCTTGCACATGTTTGACCAACTGCTGGTTTTACATCTACCTTGAATTCATTACCATCAACATATTCTAGTTGAGATACGATTAATAATTGTTTTGCATTATCTTTAACTAGTTCAAATACTTCATTTGCTTTCTTATCCATTGTTAAAGTTAATTTAGCATTGAAGCTCTTACCAATGATATTTTGGCTTCTTGCTTCTTCAAGTGCCTTATTAACTAAATCACGATATTTCATGAATTCATCAATCTTAGCTTCTAATGCTTCATCTAAATTAGTATTAGCTTCTGGCATATCAGTTAAATATACATCTTCAGCAGTATGATATGGTAAAGTATCATATGCTTCGCTCATTGTATGAGGAAGGATTGGAGATAATAATTTAATCATTGCATCTAAGATTTGATAGAATACAGTTTGAACTGATAATCTTTCATCGCTCTTTGGATCTTCAATATATAAAATATCCTTTGTAAAGTCTAGATAGAATGAAGATAATTGAGTAATATATGCATTTACTTCTCTATATACTTCACCGAAATTGAATTTTTCGTAATTATTCTTAACACTTGCAATAAATCTTTGTAATTTAATATATTCATATTTATCAATTACCTTTAATCTATCGTAAGGTAAAGAATCAGCAGGATTGAAATCTGATGTATTAGACATTAAGAATCTTAATGTATTTCTAATCTTTCTATATGCTTCAGATACTTGCTTTAAGATATCTTGAGATAAAGGCATATCAGCTCTGTATTCTACTGATGCAACCCATAATCTTAAAATATCAGCACCTGATTGGTTACATACCTTGATTGGGTCAACTGTGTTACCTAAAGATTTAGACATCTTTCTTCCTTGACCATCAAGTGTAAATCCATGAGATACTACTGTTTTATATGGGGCAATACCCTTTGTTGCAACAGATGTAATAATTGAAGAGTTAAACCAACCTCTATATTGATCTGAACCCTCTAAATATAAGTCAGCAGGGAATTTTAATCCTCTTCTTTCAAGTAGCATATATGAAGATCCTGAATCGAACCATACATCCATGATATCATTTTCTTTTGTAAATTTACCATTAGGGCTACCTGGATGAGTAAATCCTTCAGGTAATAGGTCTTTAGCTTCTTTTTCAAACCAAATATTAGAACCATATTTACCGAATAGGTCAGCTACATGAGCTAATACCTTTTGATCAAGGATAGCATCACCATTTTCAGCATAGAATACTGGAATAGGTACACCCCAAGCTCTTTGACGTGAAATACACCAATCATGACGATCCTTAATCATGTTAGAAATACGTACGTCACCCCAAGATGGATTCCAATTTACATTTTTAATAGCATTTAAGATTTCATCTTTGATTGGGTCAATTGATGCAAACCATTGTGGAGTTGCTCTAAAGATAACTGGCTTTTTAGTTCTCCAGTCATGTGGATAGCTATGGACAATTGGATCATATAGCATTAATGAACCATTTTCCTTCATATCAGCCATAATTGCATCTTCAGAATCTGCATAGAACATACCAGCATATTTACCTGCATTTTCCATTTGGTATCCCTTAGAATCTACTGCAACCATAATATCTAAGCCATATTGCTTACCTGCAATGTAGTCTTCCTCACCATAGCCTGGTGCGATATGTACGAAACCAGTACCATCAGTTGTTGTAACATAATCAGCATTGATAACTGGTGATACTCTATCATATAATGAATGCTTATATTTTAAGCCTAATAAATCAGTACCCTTTACATGAGCAACTTCTTTTACATCTTCTAATTTTAATTTTTCAGTTAATGCTCTTAATAGATCAGCAGCACAAATTAATCTACCAAAATTAGCCGTATCGAACACAACATAATCCACAAGTGGACCTGCAGCAACAGCTAGGTTACATGGTAATGTCCATGGTGTAGTTGTCCAAATCATTAATGAAGCATCCTTATAAATGTCTTTACCATCAACGATATTCCATTTGAAATAAATTGAATTAGATTTAATATCCTTATATTCAATTTCAGCTTCTGCTAAAGCTGATTCACTTGATGGTGACCAATAAACAGGCTTTAATCCTTTATAGATTAATCCTTTTTCAGCCATTTTAGCGAATACTAAAATTTGGTCACGTTCAAAATCATGTTGTAATGTAATATATGGATTTTCAAAATCACCTAGTACTCCTAGTCTTTCAAATCCAACCTTTTGTCTTTCAACTTGCTTATATGCATATTCTTCACAAAGCTTTCTGAATTCAGCAAGTGGCTTATCCTTTCTAGATACGCCAGCCTTTTGTAATGCATTTTCAATTGGAAGACCATGTGTATCCCAACCAGGAATATAAACAGATTTATATCCGTTCATATTATGGTATCTAACAACAAAATCCTTTAAGATTTTATTTAATGCATGTCCTAGATGAATATCACCATTAGCATATGGAGGTCCATCATGTAATGTATATTCTCTCTTTCCTTCATTTTTTCTAATTACCTTATTGTAAAGATCAATGTCTTTCCATTTCTTTTGAATATTAGGCTCTTTATTGTTTAAATTACCTCTCATCTCAAAAGAAGTTTTACCCATATAAAGGGTATCCTTATAGTCCTTCATAAAAATCCTCCTAAAAATAATAAAAGTCCTTAAAGCATTGCTCTAAGGACGAATAAACCGCGGTACCACCTTAATTCTACATAATGATATGTAGCTCTCAATTACTTTAACGCAGCCATACGTGATTGAATACTTAGTTTCCTCAATCCTGCTCCTCCAGTGATCCGAATATTATTATTTGACTACATTTCACCATATAGTAGTTCTCTATACCCTAGATAATATTCAAGCTGGGATCAGCATTTAAAATACATATAGCATTATACTATTATTTTTATTTCTTGTAAAGAAAATTAAAACAAATCATAATCGATATAAATAAAAATTCGAGTATTTCTACTCGAATTTTAGTTATTATTCATTTGTATCTGTGTTTGATTCAGTATTGGAATCAGAATTTGAATTACTTGAATTTGCTTCTTGACTTCTAGCTATTAAGCTGAAAATACCAGATAAAATATAGAATATATTATCAGATAATGCGCCAAATACAATTAAGAATACTCTTGGAGCAACTTCATTGCTTCCATTTTCAATTTCTTTTTGCTTCTTTGGACAAATAATAATTGATAAAATTGATGTAATTAATAAAAAAATACCCCAAAAAATACTTGAAGTTGCAGTTGCAATTGTAGCTAATTCTTCTGATGTAGGATTAACTTTATTTGTTGTCGCAAATAAAATAATACCAATAACTAAAATTAAAGCAGAAAGTGGAATTGCAACAATATTAATAATTCTTCCAATCTTATACATGATTTGTGCTGCATTTTTCATTTTTATATACCTCCCATTGCTTTTATTATACTACTTTCTTAAAAATAAAAAAGAAAAACTAACCCAAGATTTGGATTAGTTTAAATCTTTATAATTTATTGAATAATTAGAGATATTTATTATCTCATTCCAATCATACTGATTATCATATATAGCTAGAGTATCAAAGCCTTGATTTTTAGCACCTTTAATAGCATGGTATATATCTTCAACAATTAAAGTATCTTCTTTTTTAATTTTTTCAATATCAATAATTTTTAAAAAGCCAATACCGTTAGTTTTAGTTGTATTCATATTACTTGCTGAATATACATAATCAAAATATTCATTTAATCCATTAGTTTTAAATGAATCTGATAATAATTCATTTGCTGTTGCAGAAAATAATACTACCTTACCATATTTCTTTAATTCAGATAATAATTTTTTTGAACCAGCTTTTTCTTTTTGTAAAACATATTGTTTTTTGACATATTCATACATCATATTTTCTAAATCTTTATATGAAATATTTTTGAAATATTTATCATGAACATATCTTACTGATTCAGAATTAGTTTGTTCTTTAGATATTAAATCAATATCCTCTTCAAAAGCTATATTATTATCCTTTAGAAAATTAGATAATAGATGCTCCCACATTCCCATTGAATCTATTAATGTGCCATCATAATCTACTATGAATAATTTATATTTTTTTAGGTAATCTAACATATTATTCAAGTTCAAATGCTCCTGTATATAATTGATAATATACACCCTTTTGGTTAATTAAATCATTATGATCTCCACGTTCAATTATTGAACCATGATCTAATACCATAATTGCATTACTATCTTGAACTGTTGATAATCTATGGGCAATAACAAATACTGTACGACCCTTCATTAATGAATCCATACCTTTACCTACCAATGCTTCAGTTCTTGTATCGATTGATGATGTTGCTTCATCTAGAATCATTACTGGAGTATCTGCAAGCTCAGCTCTTGCTATAGATAATAGTTGTCTTTGTCCTTGTGATAATTGGCTACCATTACCTGTTAGCATTGTATTAAATCCATCTGGAAGTCTTGTGATGAAATCATATGCATTAGCTGTTTTTGCTGCATTCATTACTTCTTCATCAGTTGCATCTAATCTACCATATCTGATGTTATCCATAACTGTACCAGTAAATAGGTTAGTATCCTGTAATACAATACCAATACTTCTTCTTAAATCAGCTTTTTTAATCTTGTTGATATTAATACCATCATATCTAATTTTACCATCAGCAATATCGTAGAAACGATTTATTAGATTTGTAATAGTAGTTTTTCCAGCACCAGTTGCACCAACGAAGGCAATCTTTTGGCCTGGCTTAGCATAAATTGAAACATTATGTAAAACTATTTTATCAGGGAAATATCCAAAATCTACATCGAATAGTCTAATATCACCCTTTAATTCTGTATAAGTGATAGTACCATTTTCATGAGGATGCTTCCAAGCCCATTTTCCAGTTTTTTCTTTTGATTCGCATAAATTACCATTTTGATCATATGTTGCATTTACTAATGTAACATATCCATTATCCTCTTCTGGCTTTTGATCTAATAATTCAAATATTCTATCAGCACCTGCTAAACCCATAACAACGGAATTTAATTGCATTGATACTTGGTTAAATGAATTAGCAAATTGTCTAGCCATACCTAAATATGCTACTGCTATACCAATTGTTAATGCTACACCCATTTCAGCACTTGCAGGTAATAAAGTAAATGATACACTTTCAGCTGTACCAAAGCCTCTTAATGATAAATTAGGTACGTTGTTAACTACTAATACTACACCAATAATTGCAACTATAACATATAATACATTACCGATATTATGGATAATAGGTCCTAGCATATTAGCATATGCATTTGCTTTATATGCATCATCATTTAATTGATCATTTAATACATCAAAATCTTTTTTAGATTTTTCTTCATGATTAAATACCTTAACAACCTTTTGACCATTCATCATTTCTTCAATAAAGCCTTCTGCTTTAGCAATTGACTTTTGTTGTTGAATGAAATATTTAGCAGAACCTCCACCAACTTTCTTTGTTACAAAGAAAATGAAGAATATTGCTACTATAACTGCTAAAGTTAACCATAAGCTATAATACATCATTACACAGAATAATAATGTAACAGTTATCATTGTTTGAACAAATTGAGGAATACTTTGTGATATTAATTGTCTAATTGCATCAACATCGTTTGTATATGTTGACATAATTTCACCATGAGGATTTCTATCAAAATAAGAAATAGGTAGCTTTTCCATCTTTGTAAACATATCCATTCTTATTTTATATAAGAATCCTTGAGTAACTGTACATAATAATTGATTATATAATGTTGTAGCTATAAGTGATGCTAAATATACACTACCTAAGGCTATTGATAAACCAATTAGCTTACTTTGGATTGCATCAAAACCATATACTTGAACCTGAGAATAAAAATCAGTAACAACCTTTATACCATTTTCATCAACAGGAACATTAGATGCTACTACATTTTGACTAATTCCTTCATACATCAAATTAATAAATTGAGGCATAAATATTGAAGCTGAAATTGATCCTAATGCTGCAATTACGATACAAATACAAATAATTGTAAATCTAACTGGATAGGTTTTATAAACATATCCTAATAATCTTTTTAATGCATCTTTTTTATTAAAATTTCTCTTTGAAGGCTTAACATTCATTCTAGGCATTAGCTTCACCTCCATTTACATTATTTTGAGAATAATATATTTCTTGATAAATCTTATTATTCTTTAATAATTCATCATGAGTACCAACTGCTTCAGTTCTACCATTATCCATAATGATAATCATATCTGAATCTTGAATAGATGAAATTCTTTGAGCAATAATAATCTTAGTTGTTTCAGGGATAAATTCCTTAAATCCTTTTCTTATTACTGCATCAGTTTTAGTATCTACTGCAGATGTTGAATCATCTAGGATTAATACTTTAGGTTTCTTTAATAGTGCTCTAGCAATACATAATCTTTGTTTTTGACCACCAGATACATTTGTACCACCTTGAGTAATCATTGTTTCATACTTATCTGGGAATGATTCAACAAATTCATCAGCACAGGCTAAATGACATGCTTCTTTGATTTCTTCATCTGTTGCATTTTCATTACCCCATCTAAGGTTTTCATTTATAGTTCCTTTAAATAATAAATTCTTTTGTAAAACAACTGCTACATTATCTCTTAATGTAACTAAATCATAATTTCTAACATCAATTCCACCTACAGATACACTACCTTCAGTAACATCATATAGACGTGATATTAGATTAACTAATGTTGTTTTAGATGAACCTGTTGTTCCTAAAATACCTACAGTCATACCACTTTTAATATCTAAATTAATATTAGTTAGGGCATTCATTTCAGCCTTTTCTGAGTATTTAAATGATACATTATCAAATTTAATAGAGCCATCAGCTATTTCATATACTGGATTTTCTGGGTTAGTTAAATTTGATTTTTCATCTAATACTTCAACGATTCTTTTTGAAGATTCTAAAGCCATAACAATCATAACAATAACCATAGATAGCATCATTAAAGACATTAGTGATTGAAATCCATATGTTAATAAGCTTTGGAATTGTCCAATTGTAACTGAATTAAAGAAATAAACTGCATTTTCATTTGAATCTAATCCTAAATATGCTGAATTTTTAACTATTATTACAGAACCTATTATTAGAATTAGAATCATTAATAAATTAACAGATAATTGCATTGCAGGGCTATTTAAGGCAATAATCTTTTCTGCCTTTCTAAAATCATTTCTTAATTTACCTGCAGCCTTATCAAATTTATTTATTTCATAATCTTCTCTTACAAATGATTTAACAACTCTAATACCATCAATATTTTCCTTAATAGAATCATTTAGGTTATCATATTCTTTAAATATTCTTCTAAAGATTCTAAATGCAAAATACATAATAGTTAATAGGGCAATTGCTAAAAATGGCATTACTATTGTAAATATCCATGCTAAATCAGGACACATAATGAATGACATGATTGTAGAGAATATTAGCATTAATGGTGAACGTATTGCAGTTCTAATAATCATCATATATGCCATTTGAACATTTGTTACGTCTGTAGTCATTCTTGTAACTAAGCTTGAAGCTTGAAATTTATCTATATTAGAAAATGAGAATTTAGTTATGTTTTCATACATATCTTTTCTTAAATTTCTAGCAAAGCCTGCTGAAGCTTTAGCACAAAACATACCAGCTAAGCTACCAAATGTTAATGATAGCATTGCCATAATTACTAATACAATACTTAATATAATTAGATTATTAGTATTAACACTATTCATTTGATCTACTAGCATTGCAGTAATGAATGGTAATGCACATTCCATTGCTACTTCAAGTACTATAAAAATAATAGATAAAATACTTGGTGTTTTGTATTCTCTAATACTTTTCATTAGTTTTCTTATCATAGTATCAATCCTTTCTTAAATTATTTTCAATCTTCTCTAAAACAGATATAAAAGTATCTAAATCATCATCTTTTATATCCTTTGTTATTTTATCTTCAAACAATTTTAAATCATTTAATACATCACGAGCATAATTTTTAGCTTCTTCAGTTAAAGATAGCTTTTTAAGTCTTGCATCATCATCAACCTTTTCTCTAATGATTAAATTCTTCTTTTCCATTAAAGATATGATATTAGATGCAGTAGATCTTGTAATACCAAATTCCTTTTCAATATCCTTTTGGTATACATCTTCCTTAGATTTATAAATAAATACAATTATAAATCCATTAGTTCCTGATATATTATCCAATCTTTTAATTGAATCAAGATTTTCCATTACTCTTTTAATTTTTGTTGATGTACATCTTATTCTTTTACCTATTTTTCTATCCATGTAATCCTCCAAAAAATTGTTTGACATAAAACATTATATACTTTTTTTTAAAAAAATCAATATTATATATTGTGTGAAATTTTGGAAATTAAAAAATAGATAGAAATGAATCTATCTATTTAAAAATTACTTTTTATTTTCTGGTTTATACTTAATTTTTTTCTTAGTTGTTGTGATATTTTTTCTAAAGAATTCTTCCATCTTTTTATCTTCAAATCCTGATTTTAAAACATAAATTGCATCATTTTGATTAAATATTAATTCATAGCTTATTTCATTTTCAGAAATTGATTTTAAATATTGGTATGAATATTCGCTCTTTTTATTTTTTCCACCTATAACAGCATGAATTTGAACACTATTTTCTTTAAAATTAAATGAATATTTAACACCATGTTCACATATTTCAGGATTATTTTTTAATACTCTTTTCTTTGTTTTCTTTAAATCAATTATTGAATAAATAAAGAATCCTACACCTAGAGCTGTAACTATAGCACCTAGAGTGATAAATTCACTTTGCTTAGTTACTAATGATGTAACTAGTATAGCAATCCCCATTAAAAGTATTAATGCTAAAAATATATATCTTTTTTTATATTCTTTTATAAATGAATTAACTAATAAATTAGTTGCTTCTTCACCTGTTAGGGCAGTTTCATTATGTACAATCATAGGAACCTCCAAATACATCACGATTTAAATTATATAAAAATGAATATATTTATTCAATAATTATTTCGTAATTTAATGTTAATTCATCTTCATTTAATTCATTATCATTATGTATATTAATTGAATAGTTTAATTTATTCTCTTTTAAATATAATTCTATAAATAATAAGAAGATACCTATGTCTATTAAATTTTGATATATTACCCTATTTTTAGGCATAATACCTCTTTTTCCTTCTTTTCTATATCTATATATTAAAAGCTTATTATTGTCTTCTTTTACAAACCAAGGCTGGGTATTACAGCTAGATGGAGAGAATCTAACAATATTTGCCATTTCTTTGTATCTATTTCCATCCCATATTTCATCAATAGATTTTCTTTTGGATTTATACATATCCTTTCTAAATGAATCATTAGGAACTTTAGATATAGCCATCATTGTAACAAATTCTAAACCATTATATGTAATTTCATTAGTTTTACCTATTCCATACCATAAGCATCCAATATTTTTACTTGCAAGATATAAATCTAATTGTTCTCCTATATACCCTATATTTTGTAGATAATTATTCTTTTTCTCACTGTAAAATAAAATACAGTATTCTTGGTATCTTTTACAGTTGGTTAATTCATTCGAAACTATTCTAATATCTGTTTTAATATCCTTCATTAATGGAGTTAATTCTTTATATATTTTGTATATATCATTTAATTCATCATCTGATATATGATAATATTTATTATATTCTTCTTTTGTTTTATTATTTCTAAATAAATGAAATGATTTTCTTTTAAAAATATACTTGTATAATGATTCCATTAATATCACGACCAATCTATATTTATTATGTAAAATATATTATTTTTTTAATTAAGTTAAAAATAAAACTACTAATATAGCATATCTATTTTATATCTTCAGAATCACATTTATAATTAAAATATTCGAATAAAAAAGGATTATGATCACTAATAACTTCATCAGAAATAAAATTCCAATATGATATTATAATAGACATATTAATTTCATTATATGAAATCACTAAGTATTCACCAATTATTTCATATGTATTGGATATTTTAAATATTTTATAAGTGTTCATCTTATTTGATAATGTAATATCAATATATGATAAATCATACTTACTTTGATTTATTTTATAATTCACCAAAGTAGATTTAATATAATTTAATGAATTATTAAATTGTATATAATTATCATATTTTAATTCAATGAAGAAATCTTCTTGATGGCTATCAATTTGATTCTCGTAATACTTAAAAATATTGATTTCACTTTCGTTAAAAATAGGAAGAGTTGATTTATGTTTTTCTTCCTTCATAATTATTAAATAATCAGAATATTTTTCTGTATATGAGCATCCATGACCACCATATATAAGCATACTAAAAGATAAAAAGCTTAAAATGAACATGATAGGGAGTAAAATAAAATTTATTATACATAAAATGTTATGTTTTATATTACTTTTAATTTTATTGAATTTTAAGCATTTTAAATCTAATACAAATAAAAAAATAATTGGAGAAATTAATATAGGAAATAATATTGCAGCTAGATACACTTCCTTTGAGGGAAATCTATTAGTGAATCCTAAATAAATATAAAGAGAAAGAGCAAAAACTAATATAGATAATAAAATTATCATTATAATTCTTAAAGCTTTTACAAAATGAATTCGCATTTTTTCAACTCCTTCTAATTATGATTATAACATACACAATGTTTTAATAGTATAGTAATTAATTAACGTATAAAAATCAATCGAGGATTAATATAATTCTTAAAGTTTTTTAAAATAAAAAAACTTGACAATTTGATTAATGTCAAGGAATTTATTATTTTGGCAGCAGCTACAGGGTTCGAACCTGTGAATACCGGGGTCAGAGTCCGGGGCCTTACCGCTTGGCTAAGCTGCTAGAAATATAGGGCCCGAAGGCCCTATTTTTATTTTTTTATTTATTACTTAATGCAGTAAATTGATTTCTTACCAGCGAATACTGATACACCAGGGAATTGGCCACGACCATTTAGATCATCTTCAATTCTCATTAATTGGTTGTACTTAGCAATTCTATCTGTTCTTGATGCAGAACCAGTCTTGATTTGACCAGCATTTGTACCAACAACGATGTCAGCGATTGTAGTATCTTCTGTTTCACCTGATCTATGAGAAACGATTGCTGTATAACCAGCTCTCTTAGCCATTTCGATAGCTTCGAAAGTTTCAGTTAATGTACCAATTTGGTTAACCTTAATTAAAATAGCGTTAGCAACACCCATTTCGATACCCTTAGCTAATCTCTTAGTATTTGTAACGAATAAGTCATCACCAACTAATTGAACCTTCTTACCTAACTTTTCAGTTAAATACTTCCAGCCTTCCCAGTCATCTTCTGCAAGACCATCTTCGATTGTAACGATTGGGAACTTTTCAACTAGGTTAGTATAATACTTATCAACCATTTCTTTAGATGTGAATTCACCCTTATCAGCTTTTAAGATATACTTTTGAGTATCCTTATCATAGAATTCAGATGCAGCAACATCGATTCCTAAGCATACATCTTTACCTGGCTCATAACCAGCAGCCTTAATAGCTTCAACAACTCTTTCGAATGCTTCAGTGTTAGAACCTAACTTAGGTGCATAACCACCTTCATCACCAACTGAAGTTACATAACCATTAGCCTTTAAAATCTTCTTTAAAGCATGGAATACTTCAGCACCCATACGTACAGCTTCTTTAATAGAAGGTGCACCAACAGGTAAAATCATTATTTCTTGGAAGTCAATACAGAAATCAGCATGAGCACCACCATTTAAGATGTTCATCATTGGAAGTGGCATTTGCTTTGCATTGAAACCACCGAAATAGTTATATAGAGGAATACCATAGAAGTCTGCAGCTGCTCTAGCACAAGCCATTGAAACTCCTAATGTAGCATTTGCACCTAATTTACCTTTGTTATCAGTACCGTCTAATGCGATCATTAAATGGTCAATTGCTACTTGTTGAGTAACATCCATACCTAATAACTTTGGTGCAATAATGTCGTTAACATTCTTAACGGCTTTAGTTGTACCCTTTCCAAGATAACGTGACTTATCTCCATCACGTAATTCAAGTGCTTCATGTTCTCCTGTTGAAGCTCCAGATGGAACTAATGCACGACCCATAGCTCCTGACTCAGTAGTAACTTCAACTTCTACAGTTGGGTTTCCACGAGAGTCTAATACTTCTCTTGCGTATACGCTTGTAATAAATGGCATAAATTTACATCTCCTTATAATTTTTATTTATGTTTTTTAAACCATAACAATTATACAATATATTTGATAAAATATACTAGATTAAATCTAGCAAAAAAATTTGAAAACGTTTTAAATTATTTTAATGGTTACCTTTTGCAATTCTATAAGCACCATAGAAGCCTAAACCATAGAATCCAATATTTAAAATTGCATATAAGAAATTTAAAAAATCAAATCCTCCAGTGAAGCAATTAACAAGTGAAATTATTGGTCCTATTATAAAATAATAATATGTTTCAGGTTGACTAAATACAAAACCAATTTCACCAATACCTAATACTCCTATATTTTTAGCAACAAATGTAAAGAATAATGCTATTAGATAAAATAAAATAGTTAAAGTAGGATATAAAATATGATAGCTTTCATATCCTTTTTTTACTGCAAATCCAACAATTAGGGCATTAATTAATAAGCTAAAAGATACTCTAATTCCTATAGATAATATTAATGCATCTACTAAGCCTGATAACATACCACCTAATATGGCAGCTGTAAGACCGAAGATAATAACTGATATTACATCATTTTTAAATATTGGCTGTTGCCAATTATATTTTTTAAACATAAAAAAATCACCAAATACATTTTATTATATTTGATGATTTTATACAAGTTTAATTATTCATTTATTGTAGCTAATTCTTCTTTATTTTCGTTTGCTTCTTTATTAAAATCTCCAACGAAATGAACTATTAGCATTTTTAATCTCTTATATAGGATTAAAGTAATTACAAATACTAATACATATCTAAATAAATTAAATGGTAAAACTCCTATAAATAAATAATATACCATGAAATTAGCATCTGTTACTATTCCTTGACCTCCAAGGATTGTATCCATTGTACCTGTTAGGGCAGCTTGTGGGAATTTAGCAATTTCCTTATATGCAGGAATCAATATTAACCAGTTAGCAACTGTTGCCATAACTGTTGCAGAAGCCATACCAAGAACCATTGCAAGAATTGCGCCTTTAAATGTTCTATGCTTTTTATAGAATAAGCCAGAAACTAAACATAATGTTACACCAATTAGAACATCTGCTAATTCTCCTACTCCAACTGTTGATGTACCAGGTAGCTTACAGAAAAATCTTACGATTATAATTAATACACCTGATGCAGGCCCATACATAAATGAAGTTAGTAAGGCAGGAACATCAGAAAATTGAATATCTAGCCATGATGGGAAAAATGGTAAATTAAATTTTCCAAAATAATATAAAATTACTGATAATGCACTAAATATAGCAATTACAGACATTTGCTTAACAGTCATTTTCTTTAAATTGAATTTAATTTGTAAAAATGCATATAAATATCCAAATGATAATAAAAATAATGCTGCACCAAATATTTCTAAGAAATAAATATAACCAGCTGGTTGATATTTAGTTTGGGAAGATGTATATAATTCTAAAGTTTTTGGCGTAGCTACTATATAATTATTGTTTTCACTATCATAAGTATAGTAATTAGATACAAATTTTTCATCTTCTGTTAAAACATAATTGTTATTATCATCTTTAGTATATAATCCTAAAGACTTTGGTGTTTTTAGAATATATTCATCATTTTCTATTACATAATACTTGCTTTTTTCGTTATAAGAATCAGATTTTGATACATTATAAATTGTTTCTGGGACAAAAGAGTCTTTTAAATTATTATTTACTAAAAAGCCTGTTAGGATAAGTCCTAAACCAACAAGGGCAATTAGAATAAATAAAATAAGATAAATTGTGCTATTTTTTGAAGTCTTAGCTGACTTATTTTCACTTTCCATACAATTTTCCTCCTAAAATATTTGAAATGAATTTTCATCTACTTCAAAAAATAAAGCCCCTGGTTTTGGGGCTTTTTTAAGAATCAAATTAGTTTTTAACTTCTCTCATCCAGACTCTACTGTCGGTATAGGAATTACACCTATTCATGCTATATTATAGCTCGCGGACTTTACCGCCGGTATGGAATTACACCAAACCCCGAAGTATATGAAAATTTATTTACGAAATTATTATAAACCTAAATTAATTATTAGTCTATATATTTTTCTTATTTTGAAACAATTAATGACTTTGAAGTCATATCTTCTGGAATATCTAATTCCATTAATTCTAAGATTGTTGGAGCTAAATCAGATAAAATACCATTTCTAATCTTAACATTCTTATCAGTTACTACAACTGGTACTGGATTAGTTGTATGAGCTGTAAATGGTCTACCTTCTTCATCAGCAAGCTTTTCAGCATTACCATGGTCTGCAGTAATAATTGCAACACCACCAACTGAATCTAGAGCTGCAACTACCTTACCAACACATGTATCTACTGCTTCAACTGCTTTTACTGCTGCAGGAATAACACCTGTATGACCAACCATATCACAGTTAGCAAAGTTTAAGATAATCATATCATACTTTTCTGATACGATTGCATCACAAACCTTATCACAAACCTCATAAGCTGACATTTCAGGCTTTAAGTCGTATGTTGCAACCTTTGGTGAATTAACTAAAATTCTATCAGCACCTGGAATTTCTCTATCAGCACCACCATCAAAGAAGAATGTTACGTGTGCATATTTTTCAGTTTCAGCGATACGTAATTGCTTTAATCCGTTTTCTGCAACGATATCACCAACTAAATTATCAAGCTTTTGTAGGCCAAATGCCAATTCACCCTTAACTTGATCAGCATATTTCATCATAGAAACATATGTAACATTTCTAGGTCCCTTAGATGTATCTAATCTATAAGGCTTTTCAGGATTATAAACAATTCCATCTGGGTTAGAAATTGCTGTTGAAATTTGGATAGCTCTATCTGGTCTAAAGTTTGCAAATACTACTGAATCACCTGATTCAACCATACCATTTTTATCAGAAACAAATGGATATACGAATTCATCAGTTTTACCTCTTAAATATGATGTTTGAATACCCTCAATTGGATCTTCGAAATATTCGCCCTTAGCAATTGTCATACAATCATATGCGATTTGGATACGATCATAATTCTTATCTCTATCCATACCATAGTATCTACCACCTACAGTAGCTACCTTTACTTTACCTTCGTCAATAATCTTCTTTAAGAAGCCTGCACCTGAAGTTGGGTCAGTATCTCTACCATCTAAGAATGCATGATAATATACATCCTTGATACCCTTTGAATGAGCTAATTTAGCAATAGCTATAATATGTGATGTATGAGAGTGAACTCCACCATCACTACAAAGTCCAAAAATATGGAATTTCTTATTATTCTTTAAAGCATTATCAATTGCGTTTAAGATTGCAGGATTTGAATTAAATTCACCTGTCTTAATTGCGTTATTAATTCTTGATAATGATTGCCATACAATACGGCCTGCGCCAATATTCATATGACCAACCTCTGAATTACCCATTTGTCCATCAGGTAATCCTACTGCTTCACCTGAAGCATTTAATTGTTTTGTATCAAATGTTTTAAAAATACGATCAAGATTTGGCTTTTTAGCTAAGCTTACTGCGTTTGTTGATGATGCCTCTGCAAGGCCATATCCATCCATTATAATTAAACATACTGGTCTTTTTTTCATAATCTTACCTCACACCTATACAATTATATGATATTTTACTCAATTCTTCCATATTTTTTTAATATAAAATAATTATTAACGGTTTCAGCACCAACCCATTTAATCATTGCACTATCCTCTTCGGCATATTTATCATATCCCCAAGATTTTTTATGATCCCAAAGACCAAATGAAGCTACTGAATCAATTATGTAATCTAGTTGCTTATCTTTTAATTCATCTAACTTCTTAGATGATATATACATAGCACAATCTAAAGGCTTAATTGAATCATCAGATACAAAATCTTCTGATACTACATCTTCTGCCATTTTAATTAATTTATTCTTAAAATCTTCTAGCTTATCAAATAAATTTAAATCCTTTACTGCATTATAAAAATTATTAAAAGATATAAATTCATATTTAGTTATTTTATCTAAGCTTAAAAAATCATTAATCATCTTATTAGCACAGGCTAAAGCCTTTTTGTAATAAGCTTTAGTAGGCTTATGGAATTTTAATGTATAGCCTAGAATTGCTGCAGTAGGATGATAACCAAATAATTCCTTATTTTCATTTGTATATGAAAATTCAATAGAATGGGCAAAATCATCATTTGATTTTACATTAGGATTCCATTTATTATCAATCATTTCAGCTCTATTATATAAATAATTACATGCCTTATTAATAATATCAGAATATAATTCATTATCTGATGTAGAATCAAATCCTACCATATCCATTAATCTAAATGCTTCATATATTTGATATACACTTGTATTTGTATTGTAATTATCAATATATAAGCCTCCGGCAAAGCCTCCATCTTTAGTTCTATATAGCATTAAAGAATCTAGTACGAAATCCTTTTCCATAGAACCATCTAGGGCATTATACATTGTCATATCAATGTCTCTGGCCTTAAATGTCATTTGTCTTGCCATATCGTCTTGTACTTGTTTTGTTAAAAGTTTCATTAAAAAAACACCTCGGTATTTATTTTATAATAAATACAATAAAAAATAAACATTAAATACTACAAAAAAGAAATAAAATAATTTATAATCTTAATGAGGTATTAAAAATGGATGGAATTATTATAAAATATTATCAATTTAATAACTTAATAAATAGATTACCAAGTGTTATAAAGGATAAATTTAATTATGATGATTCTCTTCTTTTATCTTTATTGTCTTTTAAATCTAGTGCTAGATTTTATTCTAAAAGAGATAAACATCAAATTTATAATAAAATGGATAGTGAATTATATAAAGATTTTATTTTAGATTCAGCTATTAATTTATCTATAAATAATGATTATGAAAAGCTATTATTCCTTTATGGATTAATAATATCTGATACTACATCTTATTATCTAAAAATTTATTTAGAACAAATATCAGATGAATATTCATTAAATGAATCTTTAAATATGGTAGATAAAATATATGCAGATAAGAATAATTTAAATATAAATGAATCTATACTTAAGCAATTTCCAACTGCGTTTATATATCATAAATATATGGATGAATTAATTCATACTTCATTTATTAGAAATTTTGGTTTCTTTAGTACTGATAATTATTTTAAAATTGCTTATAAGAAAATGAGAAAATTTTATAAGAAAAATACTAAAAATAAAATTGGTAATTTAGATAAAAATGAAACTATTTATCCTGAAACTTATTCTACTAAAATATTTAATAAGGATAGAAATGAATTTGTTATTGATAATAAAAAATATAAATATGAATTAAATGAATTTATTAATTTTATCGATGATATTATTTATAAAAAAATAGATGCATTAAATAATTATTTATTTTTTAATCAAGAGAAAGATTTTATTAAAGAATTTAATATACCAAAAGATAAAAAAATATAAGAGGAATCATTTTATTCCTCTTATATTTTTATTCTATTATTCTCTTTGGATAATCCATATATACTTTATCTATATCGTAATGACTTCTTTCATCTCTTTGGAATATTGATAAAACAATGTCATAACAATCAATTAAAACCCAAGGAGTATCCTTTCCTTCAACGGCTCTAATTTTATAATTATGTAATGCTAAATCATCTACTAAATATCTAATTGCAGCACTACATTGTCTTACTGAATCTACTGATGCAATAATCATTTCATCATAGAAAGGACTTTTTTCTTTTGTATCATAAATAGTGATATTAGAAGCTTTTACTCTTCCTATAGAATCAACTATTACTTCTTCTAATGACATTTTTTTAGATTTCTTTTTATATTCATCTAATACTAATAATTGTTCTGGATGAGCTATTTTACCTTCTTCTTTACAATGTGCTACTGTATATTCTAATGATTTATAAATAGCTAAATTGAAATCACCATCTAATAAAATTTTTCTACATTCTATGCATGTATCATATTCTCTATTTTCTTCAGTATAATCAGCAATCATAATAATTGCTTCAAGTAGTGACATTTTAGGTCTACCAAAAACATGATATTTAATTGCATTATATATTTCCATATCATTACCTAATAGGCTTAAATATGCTTCAGCTGATAGGTAAGCATGATATAAAAATGGATATTTTTCACATTCTTCTATTTCTTTATCTGTTAATACTCCAATTGCTTCAGCTGGATCGTCGTATTTAGCATAATCATGCATATAGGCTGCAGTTAAGGCTTTTTCTTTATCTACGCCATATTTTTCAGCAAGATATTCTGCCATCTTTGCTACACCAAAGACATGCTTTAATCTATGCTCATGTGAATCTCCGTATTTTTCTATTACTAATTGTTTTGCTTTATCCGATAATTGCATTTGTTATGTACACCTCTGTTTTAGATGGATAAGTAATTTTTAATTTGGCTTTTCCCTTTACTTCTACAAAGCCAAAGCCTGAAAACCAAATATCTTTTTTATTTTTACCATCTAATTCTACTAACATATTTTCATATTTAATATCATCTTTTTCTGTATAATCAGGAGGAGTTAATAATTTACCTAATTGATTTTCAAATAAATCAGCTACCTTCTCTGATTTACATCTATGGATATATAAATCCTTTGCAGTATATATTATTACTGATATTTGCTCTTCACATTCAAATTCTATTGCTGCAAGACCTGCAAGCATAATAGCATTATTATTTTTAATTTGATATGTAATAGGCTTAATTTCTGTTGAAGGTAATATTTTATTATAGCTAATAGGCATTAATTGATTTAATATATCAGCTTCGTTTATTAAACCTGGAGTATCTACAAAATATTTACCATCTTCAAAGAATGGGATTCTAATTTGATTTAATGTAGTACCAGGAATCATGCTAGTAGATATAACATCTTCCTTTTGGCTAGTATTTCTTTTTAATAAGGCATTAATTAATGAAGATTTACCAACATTAGCACAACCTACAAAATAGACATCTCTACCTTTTCTTGCAAGATCTATTGTATTAGTTAATTCATCTATATAATATCCTTTTTTAGATGATACAATATGGATTGCATCTACTCTAAAGAATATTTTTTCACATTCACGACTTAACCAATTAACTATATTACTTACATTAGTACTCTTTGGGAATACATCATATTTATTAGCTACTAAAATAACATTCTTATTTCTTAGCTTATCAATCATCTTTTTATTAAATGTAGCTTTAAATGCGAAAATATCTACAACAAAAACGATTAATCCATTTCTTTGTACAACATCATCTATTACATGCTCATAATCTTTATTAGATGCTACTATCTTTGGTAATTCATTATAATGCATCATTCTATAGCATCTTTTACAATAATATGAATCTTGCTTTAATACAGGAATAAAACCTGGTTTATTAGGCTCAGTTTCTTGTAAAACTGCACCGCATCCTTTACATTTTCTTAATATCATTCTACTTCGTCGAACTCCTTAAGCTTTAAATTATATACATCAGGCATCTTCTTCTTAATTCTATTTAAGAAAAATTGCTCCATTTTTCTATTTAATCTAGTTGATTTTATATCAGATGATTTATCTACTGGAAATATTAATCCAGCTTTTATTTTACATCTTTTAGCACCTAAAATATCTGTCATTAATTGATCACCAATTAATAATATTTCATTCTTTTCATATTTTTTGGTAGCTATTTTTTTAATTGCACGCTTAATTCCTCGTTTTAGTGGCTTTGTTGAGAATTTTTGATAAGGTATATCAAATGCTTTAGCAAATCTATCTACTCTATCTTTTCTTGAATTAGATACTAATATAAATTCAAATCCCATATCTAATACTTGCTTTTTCCAGGCTATTAGCTTTTCATTTGGCATAGTTTCAGCATAGGATATTAAAGTATTATCTAAGTCAGTTAATATTAGTCTAATACCATCATTATATAATTCTTCTAATGGTATATCATATATAGTTTTATAAACATAATCAGGAATTAATTTTTTTATCATAACAAAACCTCAATTTATTATATAATAAAAAAATAATTTTTAAAGCATTTTTAATCAAAAATAAAAAGGTAAGCGATTGCTTGCTACTATTAATATTTAATATCGTTTATTATCCAACAATGCAGGTATTAAAAATATAATTCCAGAAATCATAAGAATAATAGCTGAAGCAATAAATCCTCCAGATGGATTCTTTAGCATATAGCTATTAAAAGTAAGAAAAACCATTGGTACAAATGGAATTAATAATCCAGCAATAAAAATAGAAATACCTATGATAAAATTAATAATTCTTGATATATCATTTAAAATATTTATTCTAACAAACGAAAATATTATACTTACAATAGATGAAGGAATTGAAATTAATATAAACATATATGCAACAATAGCATTCCAAGCTGGCTTATATGTATCACTTGAAATTGAATACATTCCAACGGGACCGCCTTTATATATTTCTGATCCAACAAAAAGTCCAAAACCAAATATGATTAAAACAAATGCAATTAATAATAGAAAACAAAAAATCTTGTTTTTCACTTTAACACCAACCTTTTTAGTTTTATTATACTTTTTTTTAAAATAAAAAGGTAAGCGATTGCTTACCTTAATTATTTATATTACTTCTTAGAAGCAAAATCAGCAATTGTAGGTGCAACAGCAAATGCACCAGCAGCAATTAAAATGATTCCAGAAATAACCCAACCAGCTCCGATTGAGTAATTTGCTTGAAGAATAGAACCACCATTAATTGAACCATCTCCATTAGCTGCCTTAAATGCTGCAACGATGCAGAATGCAAAAATACCAGCACAAATTAAGCTTAGAACTGCAACTATGTTTAATACACCAGCAAACTTATCTAATGCTTTAACTTTTAGCATAGGTAAAATAATAGCTGCAATTAAGATTACTAATGCAACAACTACTAAAATGAATGCTAATAAACCAGCCCATGTTGATGAATATTTAGCATCAGTACCACCAAAAATACAAGCAGTACCTGCAACAGATGTTGTTCCACTACTGCCAATAAGACCTGATGACATTGTGTATTTAACACCTGGTGTTGCTAATAATAAAATGAATGCAACAATTGCTAAAACAGCTGAAATAATTCCTGAATACTTTAAAACAGTTTTCATGATTTTCTCCTTTCTTAAATACAAATTAATTATAATACTTTTGTCGCAAAAAACAATAATAAAAGCGTATTTTCAGATTAAAATACGCTTTTTAATAATATATTATTAGAATAAGTTAGTTAAACTTGGTAATAATGAAGCAATTTTAGATGTTATATCTTTAGCTGAATTTTTAGTATTATCATCTAATGTAGGAACATTAGGATTAAAGCCAATATTTACAGAAGCTTTAAATTGAAGCTTACAGCTATCTAATCCCATTGCTTCAATTGGAGCAGTCTTAGTATATTCATCTACTCTATTTGCAAAATATGTAATAATATCAGATAGATCTAAATCTAAACCAACAGGTAATTTATTTAATGCATCAATAGTTATAGCAATATAGCTATTTGAATTTAAATCTTTATATTGAGAACCAATCATATTTGAATCTAATGCTAATTTAAATGTAATATTATTACCATTTACATTAGAAATAGTTATACCTAATTCTTCTACATAATTTTTAATTGAATCATCTATAGTTCCAACAGGTTGGCCTGAATAATCAGTATGAACAAATAATGATTTATATAATTCTCCTACTGGATTTTCCATTTCTCTGTATTGAGTTAAATAATTCTCTAATTCTTCTTCTAAATTGAAAGTATATCCACTTGGCAGGTAAGAACCATAAGATGAAGAAATTGAACTAATTAAATATTGATAATATGATTTAAAATCTAATTTATAATATGCACCTACATATTCGTCAATCATAGATTTATAAGCTGTTAAGCCTAAAGCTTCATATGGAATGTCTAATTTATCAATACATACATATTCAGCCTCTATATCACTATACATCTTATATGATAATGCTAATTTTTCTTTTTTAGAATAATCAATATTTGGCATAGATGAGCTAGATGATAATGATGATATATTTGCATATGCTGTAAAGAAATCAGTTGGTATCTCTCCATTTAATTTAATTTCTCCATATGCTTTTAAATCCTTTGCTTTATATTCACTGCCAATAGACATTTTAGAAGCTGATTTAAAACTATATCCATAGTTTAAGTTTTTATTATCTTGCTTACCATTGATTTTAGCATCTAATGAGGCATTCACTGCAAAGCCATATGGCTTGAAATTATTACCTTCAGAATATACTAAAGCTGATAATGCTTCAGCTACTTCCTCCTTATTTTCAGTTTTTTTAATTTCTACCGTTTTTTCATTACCCTCTGCATCAGTATATTTAACTGTTTTTGTACCATTAGTACAGCTTGTTAGGGCAACTAATGATAATAAAGGTAATGATACTCCTAATGCGATTTTTTTAATTTTCATAATTTTTTTCTCCCTCTTCAGATACTTTAATAATAAAATATTAATTTATTAAAGTCAATAATATATTTATAGATGAAAAAAAAGCCTAAAATATAGGCTTTTTTGTTATAATAATTATTTCTTTTGTCCCATTAAATCAGAAAGAGTAGTAACTAGGTTAGTTGCACTAGCTTTTTCAGCATCAGTTAATTTAGAAGTTACATCCTTATCAAATGTTAAATTTAATGAGAATTTCATTTCTGCTACTGCGAAATCAGTAACTCCAAATTGTGCAAATACATTAGTAGATGATGAATCACCAGTAGATACTGAATTAGCTAAGTGATTTAAAACATCCTTTAAATCAGCTGAAATTGCTGTAGGAATCTTCTTAACAGCATCAAATGTTACATCAATGTAACTATTACCAGTATATCCTTTTAGACCTTCGCTATATTTTTCATTTGGTACAGCTCTAAATGTAACACTTGTACCACTTACATTAGTAATAGAGATACCATATGTTTCAACTGAAGTTTCAAAATTAGCTTTGAAAGTAGCTGCATCTTCTTTAGTAAAATTTCCATAAATGCTTGCTACTGGATCTTCCATAGTCTTATAAGAAGCAAGTAGTGATTGAACTTGTGTAGGTAATGTTGCAAGATTTAATTGAGACATACCTGAATATTTACTAATTAAAGAACCAAATGTGTTTACAGCTTCTTGATAATTTACCTTATAAATACTGTCAACTTTAGCATATGTTTCAATCATTTCTTTATAATCAGTTAACCCTAAGTCAGCATATGGAATATCTAATTTTTCAATTTTTAAATATTCTTCACTAAGATCACCATATGTCTTAATTGTAGCTGCTAAATTAGTATTTTGTGTAAAATCAATGCTTACACCTGCAGACGCACCACTTTGATCAGCAGTTGCATATAACTTCATAATATCCTTTGGAAGTTGAGCAGATAAGCTTAATTCAGAATATTCAGCATAGTTAGCTGAATTATATTCCTTACCAACAGATACTTGAGATTTTGCACCTACATTGTAGCTATAGTTAAATGGTTTATCGTTTTGCTTACCATTAAATTTAGCACTAATTTGAGCATCAAGAGCTATACCATAAGGTTTAAATTTTGTACCATCAGAATAAATTATTGCAGTTGCAGCTTCAGCAACTTCTTCTTTATTCTCTGTCTTTTTAACTTCTACTGACTTTTCATTACCGTCAGCATCTTTATATGTAACCTTTGTAGAACCACTACCATTACAGCTAGCTAAAGATACTACTGCAACAGCACCTAATACTAGACCTAAGCCTAAAGATAATTTTCTAATTTTCATTTTTTTCCTCCTCGCTATCGAAAACAATAGCATTACTATTATAATCCATTTCTTTTATTATTGCAAGGCTTTCAACCCTGTAGCCCTGCTTTCTAAGCTGCTTACCACCATCTTGGAAACCTTTTTCAATAGCTATACCAATACCTTTAACATTTGCTTTTGCATATTTAATAATACTAATTAAACCAGCAACGGCACTACCATTTGCAAGGAAGTCATCGATAATTAAGACATTATCGTCTTCTTTTATATATCCATTTTCAATAGAAATAAGTACATCAACACTCTTAGTATAAGAATAAATAGATGCAGTCATAACATTTCCTAATGTAGATGCTTTACCCTTTTTTGCAAATACCAATTCACATTTGAATTTAAGTGCTACTAATATAGCCATTGCAATACCTGATGATTCTACAGTAACTACTTTAGTTATATTTTCATTTTTAAATTTTTGATACCATTCTTCAGCCATTGCTTCAAGTAGCATCGGATCAATCTTATGATTTAAAAATGAATTTACTTTTAAGACATTACCTGGTAATATTTGACCTCTTTTTCTAATTTCTTCTTCCAATAATTTCATAATTTCTCAACCCCATTGCTTAAAATAAATAATTCTACATTTATCATTATACCAAAAGTAAAACATTTTTACAATAAAAGTAGTTAAAAGGCTGAACGGATACCCATTCAGCCTTTTAATTATTGATGTGGAATATTTTCTATAAATTCTCTTAATGAACCATCTAAGAAATTCTCTTTTTTAGTATAAAGAATAGTATTTTCGTTAATACGCATTACTTTTCCTTCTATCATCATAGTTGCTCCTGTAAAGAATGCCATATACTTATTTGTAGTATATTCATCAACCTTTTCAAAATTAACTATAATAGGAGAACCTTCACGAATTTCATTAATTAATTCAAGTGCATAATTATCATCATCAGAAGTAAACTGAGCAAAAACTATACGTTCGCTTGCTTTTAATACAGGCTCATTATTTTCTAATTCTTCATCAGTTTTTTTCTTAAAAAACATAATTATTCACCCTTTCTAACATATGGTAATACTTTTGCTTTCATACCATTTCTTACCATGATTAATGTTGTTTGTGAATAGCTTTCTAGTAATTCCATTCTTTGTGGAGGACATGCGATGATAACTTGAAGTGGCATTGATGAAATAAATGACATCATAGCTCTCATACGGTTACCATCCATCTTATCGAATACCTCATCGAACATAACGATACCAATAGGATCTCCACCAGCAAATCCAGTCTTAGTATAAACTCTTACGAATGAAGCGATAATTGCTACATAGAATGGTACTTGAGTTTCACCACCGGATTTTTCCTTAAATACCTTAGAATAAGTCATTGTTTCACCATCACCATTTGTGATACGGATATCATAATCCATATATGTACGGTAATCAGTGAATTTATTTAATGCACCCTTACTATTTAATTCATCTTGAGTTAAACTATCAAATAATAATCTAATTTGTTCATCGTATTTAGTTTGGAATTCATAAGTGAATAATCCCTTATTAATATCTGCTAAATCTGATGTAACCATATCATAGAATGATGCATATTCTTCACTTCTTGGGAAGATAAATTCATATCTATCGTTACCGAACTTGATTGATGATAATGTTTCATTAATCTTAGAAATTTCTTGTTCAGCAGTTAAGATATTATTTCTTAATTTAGCAATGAAGTCTTCCTTGAATACTACTTCAGCAGCTTCTCTTGCTTCTCTTACCTTCTTTTCGTAAGAAATTAATTCACTCTTTTCAAGCTTATCTAATTCAGCTTCAAATTTAGACATTTCATCTAAACCAGTACCAAGTGTTGATGAATATTTGTTAATATAGGCATATTGCTTAGTAATGATTGTATCATGTAATGTTTTATATGAAGATTCTTGAGATTGATATGTCTCTTGATAGCTTGCAAGAGCTTGCTTAAAGCTTTGACCAGCAATAATTTGCTTATATTCTTCTTTAGCTCTTTCAACTAATACAGCATTATCACCAGCTAATGCTTTTAGATTTTCATTAAGGTCTTCTAATTCCTTATTCTTATCATAGATAGATTGATTTAAATTTTGAATTCTAGTGTTAATAGAACCAATTTCCATAAATAAATCTTTCTTCTTATCTTCATTAGCCTTGATTGTTTGTTGTACCTTTTGATAATCATCTTCTAATTCTGTAGGAGATGCATTCTTTTGACGCTTAGCTTGTTGTGTTAAATCAACTAATGCTACCTTTTCCTTTTCTAGCATTAATGCTTTATCTAAGTCTTCAATTAATGGTCTAATGTCAATTTGATTTAATAAAGCAGTTTCTCTTTCAAGATTATCTGACTTATCCTTTAATTCAACATATTCAGTCTTAGCTTCTTCAGCTCTTCTAATTAAATCTTGTTGGCTTCTAGCTGCAGCATTCTTACCAATGAATGGCTTTTCAATATTTGGATTAAGGTTAGAAACCATATATCCTCTATAGATTAAACCATCTGCAGTGATAGATGATGAATACTTTTCAAGATCTAATTCATTATTAACCATGATTACATTACCACATGTGTAATTTACATATGCTCTTGCATCTGTATTTTCACATTCAATGATAGATGCTAATGAATTTGGTTCGAATTCTTTGAATTTAGCAATTTGCTTAGTATTAACTAAACCGATACCATATAGACGATATCTATCCTTAATTCTTGCAAAGATTTGTAATGCTTGATCATAATATCTTGGTTCAACAATTAAGTTAAATCTTCTATTACCTAAGAACATTTCGATAACATCTGCCCATTTTTGGTCAGTGATTTCACAAAGCTCACAGAAAATATGAACATTAATGTCATAATTATAAATTCTCTTTAAGCTTTCCTCTAAATCTTGCTTTAAGGCAACTAGATTTGGATTATAGTTACGTTTATTTTGACTAGCATTTCTTTGTAATGCTGAAATTTCATTAATCTTTTGAATGATTTCTTTAGTTTTAGATTGAATTTGACCTAATTGTTGGTTCTTGCTATCTCTAACATCACTAATACGATTATAGAAATCAGCTAATCTAATCTTTGCATCTTGTACTGCAGTTTGATTAATTAATGATAAATTAATATTTGCTGCATCATTATAAATCTTTTCATTAGATAATCTCTTTAAATCATTAATAATATCTTTGAATTGAGCACTTCTCTTTAAGAATGCTTGTTGATTTGCCTCTAATGAAGAAATATTTTGTTGAGTCTTTAAAATCTCTTTATTGATATATTCTTCAGCCTTAAATGTATCATTAGATTGTAATAAATTATAAAGCTCACGAGCACGCTCTTGTAATGCTTGATTTTCACTATCTAGTTCTACAAGCTCCTTTTGCTTATTAGCTCTATATTGATTTTCTCTTTCAATTTGCTTCTTACAATCGTTAATACTATTCTTTACTGATTCAACATCAAATAAATGCATTAAATATTCAATATAAGCTTTATTTTCTTGAATCTTTAATATTTCTTGATATACTAAATCAATTTCTCTTAAATCAGCAATTTTAGATTGAATTTGCTTTAGAGTTATTTCTAATTCCTTATATGCTCTGATTGAATCTTGAATTGCAGATACATCGATTGTCTTTTCTTCTAAGATATTTTGATAAATGAATTCCTTAACATCAGCGATAGGCTTAAATGCTAATGCCTTTGGAATTAATCTATAGAAATCTTCATTGATTGAACCAAATGCGTTTCTAAATCCACGCTTTGCTTCCTTCTTTGTTAAATAATATTCAAATAATGGATTATTCTTTCTAAAATCAACTGTACCATAGATTTTCTTTTCATTAGAAATAAACATAGAATCATTAATTGGTTCATTTGATTTATAGAAAATAGTTTTAACAGGAGTTAAATCACCAAATGCATCAATTACAGCACCTACTGTAAAGTTGCTGTCAGTTTTTTCATCATGGAATTCAAGTGCGATATGACCTGATACATCTCCATTACGAAGATATTCCTTATCATCCATACCAAGCTTACATTTAACATAGCCTTTAAGATCACGCTTACCCTTTTCGTTAGCGGCAAGGTTAAAGTTTGTGTCTCCTGCAGTTAATACGTAAGTAATAGCATCCATGATTGTTGATTTACCAGATGCGTTAGGACCAGTAAGTAATGTATTACCATTTATAATAATTGTTTCATTTGAAAGATAATGCCAGTTAATTAATCTGACCTTTACTAGCTTCTTCATTACTCAGCTGCCTCCTCTTGGTTAATCTTATTAATTGTATTAAATACCTCAGTAATATCCTCTGACTTAATTGCCATCAAAATTGTAGGTAATATAACAATCTTACAAGCTGATGATGTTAAATCACCAGTAACCTCAATTAGGTTATATCTTCTAAATAATCTTAATGAAGATATTAAGTCTGTTTTATTTAATTTTTTCTTGATTTCTAGATAATCATATTTTTCATGAATATCAGAAACTGCACATACGATATTTTCATTTAATGAAGTATCCTTCATCTTTTCATGATAAAGTAATCTTAAAATTAATAATACTAATGACTCATCTCTTTTTAATTTTAATGTTGTTTGAGCATTAGCACCTTGTAGCATTACGCTACCTGTTGGCATATCTAATTGAATCTCATAACCAAGAATTTTAAAGAATTCATCAAATACTTGTTTATAGCTCATTAAAAAATAATATGCTTCATTGTTATCTTTTTTATCTCTAGATAAGAATGTGCATAACAATAGCTTGTTAGCTGTGTCTTTAAATTGCTCTTGTTGAGTCACAGTCATTTTTTCAAGTGCGTCTAACATCTTTTTTCTCTCCTACCATTTATTTATTTTCACTAATAACGAATTCGCGAATTGCGTATGTATTAGTTTCTAATATTTCATTTCCAATTTCAACTGTATAATTTCTTTCAACCGCATAGATTACACAATATACAGCCATTAAGAATTCAGAATCTGAACATTCAAGGTTAATAACATTACTTGCATTAAATACACCATTAACTGAATGTAATTCTAAGAAGCGTTTAATTTCAGCCTCATCATACTTAACTCTAAATTGAGACATGAATTCTTCATTAAGCTCGAATCCATCAAATCCTAAATCGTCAAGCATTTGATTGTAATCTCTACTATATTTACCACGAGGTTGATAAATAGATTTTTCTTGATCATAAACTCTTAGGTTAGGAAGCTTGTATAAGCTTTCAACTAATCTTAAAGCTTTTTCAATCTTACCATTTTTATTTTGGTCTTTAACATTCTTTAAAATTAGATTTAATTTTCCTACTACGTTATCATCTTCTGATAATAAGAATTTAATTTTACCAATTGTCGAATTGATATAATTTCTATTTTTGTTATCAATTTCAGTAATGAAATCCTCTAGGGCATTAAATGCATCAATTACCTCATCGATATTTTGAATTGCCTTTTGCATTGCTTCATCAGGATTCTTACTTACCGCAAGATAATTATTTGAAATTGCTCTAACAATTGTTTCATCCTCTTGGAACTCTTCAAGTCTTGTAATGATATTTAAACGATATCTATCGATATTATCAGATACCTTAAGTCTTACATAGCTCTTATCATAAATATCATTCTTGTAGGCAATAAGCTTTTCCATTAATTTTTTAATTTCTGTATTATCAACAACTGATTGAATGTATTCCTTCATTCTGGCATCAAGTCTTCTTATAGCTCTAATTAATTGTCTTGTATCACTATAAACAAGATTGAATGTTAATGAGTAATCCACATTATCCTTTTGGCTTAATAGCGAATAGATATTGTAAATATATCCTTGATATTCATTTGGATTAACATAATCACTTGGTAATTCTTCATCTGCAAATTCTACTTGAGGATATGCATTTAAAATTGCCTCACATATTGTAATGGCCACGTCAGTAAAGTTTAGTATTTCTACATAGTCGTTAGTGACGTCAACATAAATCCAACCACATTCTTCCATTCTACGTAAGATGTAGTTAGCTAATTCTCTTTTGCTTTGTGGATTAGATTCCTCATCCTCTTCATTTTCAGTTTCATATAGATAACTTGAATTAGTATCTAAAAAATAAATTAGGTCATCAACAACTACCTTCTTATCGATACCAAGGATAGAGCCTGTCTCATATACCTTGAATACTTGAAGAATACTTGCTAGATAAATTCTTTTATTTTTTGATGATAATAAAGAGAAAAAGTTATCTGGGACCATATCAAAAAAATCCATTTTTCAAATCTCCCTTTTCTTTTTAAAATATACATTTTAATTTTATCAAAAAAACGCTTTACATTCAACGAAAATACACTACTTTTTTTAGAAAAAATCGCACTTTTTAATAAAAAAAAGAGATGTATTTAAACATCTCTTAAAAATCAGCATTAAACATTAAATTTAAATAGTAAAATATCTCCATCTTTGACTTCGTAATCCTTGCCTTCTTGTCTTACAAGACCTGCTTCACGAGCCTTCAAAGCTGAGCCACATTTGATTAAATCATCGTATGCTGTAGTTTCTGCTCTAATGAATCCTCTTTGGAAATCAGAGTGAATTATACCAGCACATTCAGGAGCAAGCATTCCCTTTTTAAATGTCCATGCTCTACACTCGTCTGGTCCTACTGTAAAATAAGTTGCAAGACCTAATAGGTCATAAGTTTCTTTTACAAGCTTGTTTAAGCCTGGCTCTTCTACTCCATAATCAGCTAAGAATTCTTTTTTAGATGCATCATCAAGCTCTGAAATTTCAGCCTCTATTTCTGCAGATATTGCAATACACTTAGCGTTAATTTCTTTAGAATATTTTAATAAGGCTTGATAATTCTTATCTCCTGTTTGATCAGCAATAAAATCCTCTGATACATTAGCAACAATCATAAAAGGCTTTGAAGTCAAAAATTCATATGTTTTAATGTATTTTAATTCTTCAGCTGAAAAATCTAAGGCACGAATTGGCTTTTCAGATTCTAATTGCTTTTGTAATTTTAATAATAGTGCATACTCAAAAGGAGCATCATCCATTTTAGATTGTGCCTTCTTTTGTAGCTTTTGTGCTCTATTAGTTACTTGCTCAAGGTCAGCTAAAATTAATTCTAAATTGATAATTTCAGCGTCTCTAACAGGATCTACTCCACCTTCAACGTGAGTAACATTTGAATCCTCAAAGCATCTTACAACCTCTAATATTGCATCACAGTTTCTAATATTACCTAAAAATTGGTTACCAAGGCCTTCACCCTTTGATGCACCTTTTACTAATCCTGCGATATCTGTAAATTCACATACAGCTGGAATTGTCTTTTTAGGCTTATACATATCTGATAATACCCATAATCTATCATCAGGTACCTCTACCATACCTACATTTGGTTCAATAGTTGCGAAAGGATAATTTGCAGCTAATGCTCCTGCCTTTGTTATTGCGTTAAATAATGTTGATTTACCTACGTTAGGTAATCCAACTATACCTGCAGTTAATGCCATAATAAAAACTCCTTATTATTTTAAATATAATTGGTTATAAGCATCAATTGATTCTTGAATAACCTGTTTTGCTTCTTTAGCACCAAAAACATCTGTTACAACAGTCTTTTTGCCTTCAAGCTGCTTATAGACTGTGAAGAAATGCTTAATTTCTTCAAATAGGTGATCTGGAAGCTCTGATATATCATTATAAATATTCATAGATGGGTCATTGATACATACTGAAATTATTTTTTCATCAATAGCTTCTTCATCTATCATTTTTACAACACCAATAGGTTTACATCTTACTAATACTAATGGATCAAATGATTCATTTGATAATACTAAGACATCTAGTGGGTCTTTATCATCACTATAGGTTCTTGGAATAAAACCATAATTTGCAGGATAGTGAGTAGACGTATAAAGTATTCTATCTAATATAATTAATCCTGTTTCCTTATCTAATTCATATTTTTTCTTGCTTCCCTTAGGGATTTCGATACAAGCGACAAATTCTTCTTGTTTAATTCTATCGTTATCGATATCATGCCATATATTCATAAACGTAACTCCATTTCTTTATAACATTAGTTATAATACCATAATTTAATACTTATTTCAATTAAATCTACTTTAATTAAAGTGCAAAAAAGAATGACCTGACTTTTCAGGTCATTCAAATTAATTATTTAATTAAATTTACAATTGACATTACTTCGTTCTTTAAGCCTTCAAGCTTAGCCTTTGCTTCAGCGTCTGTCTTTCCTACTACTCCGTAGTATACCTTTAATTTAGGCTCAGTTCCTGATGGACGTAATACGAACCACATATTGTCATTTAAGTAATACTTGATTACGTTTGAAGTTGGTAAATTAATCTTAGACTTCTTATCATCGCCTTTTCCATACTCTGTATGAACAGATAATTTAACATCATCTTTTGCTAAAATTTGGAATCCCTTTAAAGCGATATCAGTTGTTCTGAAGTAATCCATAATTCTACCAATCTTAGCCTTTCCTTCAAGACCAGCTAAACCGATATTTGTGATACCTTCAATATAGTATCCATATTCCTTATAGATTGCTTCTAGAGCGTCAACTAAATCCATACCCTTTTCACGATAGTATGCAGTAGTTTCACATAGCATTAAAATTGCTTGAATAGAATCTTTATCTCTTACACAGTCAGATATTAAGCATCCATAAGATTCTTCGAATCCAAATACGTATGTACCTCTACCTGTTTGTTCCATTTCACGAGCTTTTTCACCAATGAACTTGAAGCCTGTTAATGTAATTTCTACCTTTAAACCATATTTTTTAGCAATTGCGATTGGAAGTGTAGATGATACATTTGTAGTGAACATATAACCATCCTTAGGTAATGTACCTAATTCTTTTCTTGTTTTACAAATATAATCAAATACTAATGTTGCTGTTTGGTTTCCTGTGAATAATACATATTCACCATTATGCTCAACAGCTATACCTAGTCTATCAGCATCTGGGTCTGTTGCAAGAACGATTTTAGCTCCTAATGCCTTAGCTAGAGCGATTGCTTCATCATAAGCTTCTTTATTTTCTGGATTTGATGTTTTAACGCCTGAGAAATCAGGGTCACATGTCATTTGACATGGTAGTGGTACAACATCATATCCTACTGATTGTAATACTTGTGGTGCAAAGACTTGTCCTGTACCATGAAGTGGAGTATAAACAAGCTTGAAATCCTTCTTTAGATTTGGACGTAAAATAATCTTTTTAACATCTGCGATATATTTTTCATCTACGTCTTTTCCAATGTAATAAATTAATTCATGATTCTTAGATGTATCAATATTGAAATAATCATCAATTTTTTCTATTTCTGCAATAACCTTATCTGCGTCTGCAGGAACTAATTGACATCCTGTTTCATCATAAATTTTATATCCATTATATTCCTTTGGATTATGACTGGCAGTAATCATAATACCACCAATACATTTGAAGTTTCTAACTGCATAAGATAATTCTGGTGTAGGTCTTAGAGCTTCAAATAAGAATACTCTAAATCCTAATGTAGATAATACCTCAGCACTAATTCTTGCGAATTCAACAGATTGATGTCTATTATCGTGGCTGATTGCAACACCACGTGCAGCAGCAACTGGTGATTGTTTTAATAAATATCTACCAAAACCAAGTGTAGCCTTAGCTACGATATATATATTCATTCTATTAGTACCAGCACCTAAAATACCTCTTAAGCCACCTGTACCAAATTCAAGGTCATCAGTGAATGCCTCTTTTAATGCATTGTCATCCATTGCATCTAATTCTTTTTTAAGGTTTGGCTCTAATCCTTTAAATTCCTTCCAAGCCTTAGCTTTTTCTAAATATCCCATTTTATCACGGCTCCTTTTTTCTTATTATATAATAAAAAAACTCGTTAAGCAATAACGCTAACGAGTTAAAAAGTATAATTTTATTTAGTTTTAAATAATAATATTTAATAATTCTATATCATACTACATAATAGTATTCATATTAAAATCACTTTTTATAAAATCAAAAAGCTTTGGATTAGCATTTGAAGTAATATTAAAAACTTGATAGTCAGTTGCATATCTATAGATTGGGAACCAATCATATATTTCAGATGAATCATTAGATAAATCATATTTAACTAATATACCATAATTTGATGCTTTTATTTTAATATATAGTTCTTCATTAGCTATATTTAACCCAACTATTTCTATTCTTTTTATACTATTAATCCTATTTATAATATTATTACTTATTAAATTCTCTATTTTTATTTTCTTTAGTGATGCACCAAAATAGTTTTGTATATCAAGGTATTTATCCGATTCATTATAGTTAATAGCACAATTTATCCCATATCTTGCTTTACTATAATCACCATCCAAAAGGATCATATTTTTATTATTTGAAATGCTATAACAATAATCCCTCTTATTATTCCTATAATAAATTTTAGATCTATCATAATAAACAGAGCAACTATTTGGCTTAAGATCTTGTTTTATAATAGTTTCTTTTTTATCGTCTAAATTAATGCGAGACATATTTTCTTTAGTTTTAAAAAAAGAATGTGCTTTAGAAATTACAACATGATTATCATCAATCCATTCAATATAATTGTTTGTAGATGCAATTCTATTTCCACGATAATATACATATTTTTGCATATCAACTAAAAGGATATCTTCTTTATGATTTATTTGTGAATTGTTAAGAATGTTTTCTATTTGATTACCTCTAACAGCAAAAACAATCTCTCTAGCAGACATATAACCAATTATGAATGATATTATAAATGCTATTATTATATATGGAATTTTTCTCATAATTTATATCACCCTTTTATATTGTGTAATTTATAAAGCATAGAATTAATTAAGAAAATTACTAAATATCTATTATTTAAATAATACATATTTGATTCTGTATCATAATAATATGATTTATATCTAATTGGATTTAAATTTAATATTTCATTACATTCATTTATAAATGTATTATTTGTATCTATCCAATATCTTACTTTTATTTCTAATATCTTTCCATATGCATTATATCTATATGTACCTATTAATAATCCATCCTCATTCATTATAATTAATAATATCAAAATTTTTTATAGAAATCTTTTAAAAATAAAATATAGTAATATCATTAGAATAATATTGGTCTTTTTGATACCTCACTCTTTTATCTAATGGACTAGACAAAACAAATAATTTTAAACTACATAGAAAAGATCTTTTTTCGATACCTTTCTTAATCATTGGTATTCTAATAATTTTACCATTTAACATATGAAATTCAATATATTTATTTTGACCTTTAAAATACCTTTTACTAATATTTTTTTTAGACTTTAATTTATTTCTATTATAATAATCTAAGTGATAATACATTAAAATAATATCTCTAATATATGTTTTTTTGAAAATCCAAGAAGTCATATCAATTTTTAGATTTCTATTATATAACGCAACTTCATAGATTGACTTAGTAATTTGTTTACATTGTATTGTATCATTAATATAGGTTAATGGGCTAACTTTTCTCGGCAATTCAGTTTTAGGATGACAAAATAAAGGTGAAATGGCAATTAAAGACCATGGCACAAAAACGCATGATAAAACTAAAAAACATGCTAATATTCGTCCAACAATAATGGGAAATGAACTTGAAAAGATAATAAAGAAAATATCTATAATTATTGGAATAGTCCATATCCAACAAAAAATAACTCTTTTATTCATATTCGTCTTTAATAATATCAGGAATTGATGATGCCAAAGCTTCTACTATAAGTCCCAACCCATCTTTATTTGAAGAAAATAATGCATTGGCTATTTTATTTGTATCTTTCGTTCCAATATTCACTCCTACATTCATCTTTTTTAATAAATGATTAATAGACTTATTTCCTTTCCACTTGGCCATAATTTTTAACCCCTTTGCTTCTAAGCCAGCAAAACCATATCTAATTGTTTGACCAATTCCATAACCTACGGCAGATAAAACGCCTGCCATCATACAATCAAGGACCATATCACCAAAATTAGGCTTAAAACCACTTCCAACGACACTATTTATTACACTTCCGGCCATTCCTAATAGAATAGTTGAAATAATTCCTTGACCACAGCCTGCTACAGCTCCACCTACTATTGAGCCAACATATGCCCAGCCGCCTATACTACCATTTATTGATTTGTCATCTCGATAATCTTGATTTAATGCTAATCCAGCACCTATTAATGCTCCAACAATAAAACCAATTAATATTCCCCAATTCCCATCAGGATCAGCATACATCACAGGATTATTATTACAATATGCATATATGTTATAGCTTAAACTATTATTAATATCTATATATTCATATTCATCTGGTGTTATAAATCTACATATTAGTGGATTATAATATCTATTATTTAAATAATACATATTTGATTCTGTATCATAATAATAGGATTTATATCTAATTGGATTTAAATTTAATATTTCATTACATTCATTTATAAATGTATCATTTGTATCTGTCCAATATCTTACTTTTATTTCTAATATCTTTCCATATGCATTATATCTATATGTACCTATTAATAATCCATCTTCATTCATTATACCATATATTATTCCTAATTCATTTCTTAGATAATAATATGTTTTATATAACATGTTAGTTGATGTATCTTCTTTTACAAATCCATATATTATATTATTTGAATCATATAAATATCTTATTTTATATGTTCCTCTATCCTCTAATATTAATTTATTATCTATATCATAATAATAATTTATATTTACATTACTATTATTATATTTTCTTATTCTTCTTCCATTTGCGTTATATTGATAATTATAATTATTATAGCTTACTAGCTTTCTTCCTTCATAGCTATAATTATTTCCCATAAATGATGTTATACATAATCCTCTATTTATATCATATGTTATGTTATATACAGTCTCTACATTATTATTAATTACTTTATATTTATCTAATCTATAATTATATGTTTGATTATATATAAATTCTTCATAATTTGAATTATCTTTTTTTATTTTTGTTAAATTATTATATGAATCATATTCATAAGATCTTTCATATGTTGATAATAATACATTTTTTATTTTTTCTTTTATTACTCTAGTTTTAGAATCATATTCATAATAATATCTAGTTGAATGAGTTGTTCCATCCTGGCAATTAACATTTATTGATAAATCATTTAATCGAATCTTACCTTCATTTATATATGTATCACTTATTATTGAATTCGATATATTACTTTCAATTAATACAGATTCTCCTAAATTTTCAACTTCATAATTATTATGTGGAGTTCCATAGGTTTTTAGATTATCCTTACTATAGATAATAGTATTATTTTTTCTTACTTCTTCATTTATTAAATTATTATCCTTATCATATGAATCATTTTTATCTATTTCTATATAATTTGTAGATACGTATTCTCCAATAAATAAATTTCTAACTAATCCAATTGTAGTCTTTGGATCGTAGATGTGTGTATACCCTAATTGTATACATCCATTTAATGATAATGTATGACTTATATTAGTTGTATATGTTATATCATTTACCTTTAAAATTACATTATTATTTTCAAATATTAATTTAATCTTATACCATACAGATGAATTCATTATTATTCCTGTATTAATAATTGAATTATTCTTTTTAATTTTTATTTTCTTATCTGTATCTCTATATACTGATATTGAATCTACAACATATATCAATTGTTGTATAGTTCTTTTTTCTAGCTTTATTTCTATTGATACTACTGTACTACTATATACTTCATAATCGTAGTTTATTCTTATTCCATATAATAGTAATGCATAATTATTTATATCCTCATCATAATAAAATAAATCATAGCCTTGTCTTGTAAAATCAGTAGGTACTTCACCATTTGTTCCAGCTAAGCTATTTGTTAGTGGGTATAAGTGATTAGTAATTAATTTTATATTAGTATTTGATGTTAGTATTTTATCTACCTTTTCGTTTGAATTAAAGGTTATACTTATATTTGTTTCCGGATTTGGAATTGAATAATATGGGTCATGCTTTAAATCATATTTTGGTATATTATTTGATGAATATATATCAAATATTAAATTTGTATTTGAATATACAATATTAAATGTATGATTCATTCCTTTATTATAATAATTAAAATCTTTTTGTCCAATTGTATTCTTGGTTATTCTTGAATAATCATCTATTAAATAATTATTATACCCATCTGATATTAGATTCTTTCTATTATCATATGTCATATGATATTTTACTGTATTGTTATATATTATTTCATTTAATGATTTATTTATATTATATGTATAATGATATTCTCCAATAAATCTATCATATATTAGTTTTTTATTTTCATATACGTTTGTTTTTATATATGTATCCTTATATAATACATGAGTTAAATCTGTATTATTATATGTTAATTCATATATAGGTATTAAATTATTATCAATAAGATTTTTGATTTTATATAAATTATTATTTGAATCATATTCTAATTTTGTATTATCATTTATTACATCATTTAATAATCCATCTTGATATGTTTCATTTATTACATCATTTAATAATCCATTTTGATATGTATATGTTTTAGTATTTATTAATTCATCATTAAATTTAATTTGTTCACTTATTATTCTTCCATAATTATCTTTTGTAATTATAGTCTTTTTTCTATTATAATTTGTTGTATTAGTTAGGGGGACATAAATTGCTTCTCTTATTAGTTCCTCATCTACGTGATTTGTTGATGTTTCATAGGTATAAAAGATTGAAGTATCGCCCTTTGTTTTTGATTTTATTCTATATTCTTCATCATATGTATATGTTTCTTCTTCGTCACCATTACTTATTTTTATTTGATTAGATGTTCTTTCTATATTTATTACATCTTTTTCATGCTCTTTTTTTATTAATTCGTTATTATTATCATATGTATAATAAGTTGTTCCTTTTTCATTAGATAATCTAATCAATAATCCATCTTCATTATAAATATATTTATTACCAACATTTGCTTTATACATTTTTGGTGATGTTATATAATAATCTCCATCTATATTTATTTTTATTGTATATCTTGAATATTCTTTATTTGGAGCCATTCTTATTATTAGTGGCTTAAATTCACCATTATCATAATAGCTTGATAATGCGCATTCTCCACATATAGCTACATTACTAGCGTAGTAATCTCCACTTATACTAATATAACCTGATATTTTTTTAACATAGAATAATACTAATATTGGATCATCCTTTGAACCATAAATATCCTTGGGGAAATCAAGTGTTGCACAACCTGTAGCTCTATAAATATCATTTGATGATATTATATCTTGTAAATCAGAAGGAATTGTTGTTGATGAATGATACATACTAAAGCTATAATCTGTTTCATCATAATCATCTATTGGCTCATATGTAGTTACATAATAATAATTTAGTGGTAATATTAAATTTGTAAAATCTTTATATATCATATCACTACTATATTCTAATCTACTATTATTATCATATGTATATAAGCTATATGATATAGATTGTGGATTATTATAATCTATTTTTATTAATCTATTTAAGTTATCATAATATATTATTTTTGTGATTTGAGGGCTACTAACAGTTATTTTATCATTAGAATTATATGTTATTAGAGTTGTTATTTCTTCATTTGTTAATGATGTTATTTTATTATAATTATTATCAAATGATAATGTTATTGTGTTACCTCTTTTATTACTTATTTCATATAAATGATTAGTATTATCCTTTTCTATTTTTATATAATCTGTAGTAGTTCCTACTAATATATCTAATATTTCATAATTTATTTTTATAATTTCATTATTATTTTCTATATAATTAGAAATAACTGTTTGGTAAATTGAATTACCAAATTTTTTATATAAAAATGATGAAATATTATTACTTATGTAACTAATTACTATTTCTTCTTTTGTAATAGATATGTTATTTTCTAGTATTATATATTTTATTGATGTTATTTTACCTAATGTATTAGTTATATCTATTTTTATACCATGGATATCTATTATTTCTGTTGGATAACAATCATTTTCTTTTATTTTATATTCTGTTAAAGTTACTCTATCTTTAACTATATATTTATATGTATGTGTAGTATCTGAATCTACATATAATATATAATTTGTTGATTTATATATAGATATATTTCCTGTTGTTGAATCATATATTTGAAGGTCATAATTATTATAACAATCATAGATTTTATAATTATTATTATCCTGTTCAACCTTTAAATAAATACTTAATCTTATATCATATGGATTATATGGATCAGATAACATAATAAAATCATATTGTAGTTTTTCTACAGGAGCGTTATTAAACATATTAAATACATAATCTTTTTCATAATTTGTATTATTTGGGTTAAGATTAAACGTAAAATTATTTAATTTTTCATTTATATAATAATTTCCATCTATATATTTATTATCCATAAATAGTGTCCTCCCTATTCTATTTTTTATAGCTGAAATCTAATTTAATTTTAAAATAATTAAATTAGTTATTCAAGTGATGAAATAAAAAAACTCGCTAAATAATAACATTAACGAGTTTAAAAGTAAAAATTATCTCTTTTTTAGTTCTTCAAATACATCATTCCAAGAAATTTCTTTAACTCCCATTTCAACTGATAGATGGAAAATTAAATCAGCTATTTCACCAATCATTTCTTGTTTTTTACCGTCTTTGAAGGCAATAACTGCTTCAGTTGCTTCTTCTCCAACCTTCTTTAATATCTTATTTTCACCTTTTTCAATAAGATAATTTGTATAAGAGCCTGCAACTGGATTCTTGATTCTATCAGCTATTGTAGCTTCAAGGTTAAATAATTCGATGTCAGATTTTTCGATTTTAGTTCTATTTACTAATACATCAATATCTTCTTCTAAATCTCTATAGAAGCATGTTGCATGGCCTGTATGACAAGAAATACCACCAACTTGTTCAACTTGGAAAAGTAAGGCATCCCCATCACAATCGATTGATAAGCCCTTTAGATGTTGAAAATAGCCAGATGTTTCACCTTTTCTCCATAATTCATTTCTACTTCTAGAGAAATAATACATTTCCCTAGTTTCTAAAGTTTTTTCTAAAGCTTCCTTATTCATATAAGCTACCATTCTAACCTTTTTAGCATGATAATCTTGTACAACACAAACAACTAAGCCCTTTTCATCAAATTTTACTGCTTCTAATATTTCTTTTTTTGTCATAATCTAACATCTACCTTTCTATTTTTTAGGTATTCTTTTAAATCCTTAATTTCTAATTCTTTATAATGGAATAAACTTGCTGCAAGTCCTGCATCGGCATGGCCTTCTGTAAATACATCATAAAAATCTTCCATTGAGCCTGCGCCACCTGATGCGATAACTGGAATTGATACTGCATCAGCAACTAGTCTAGTTAATTTAAGCTCAAAGCCTTTTTTAGTACCATCAGCATCCATACTTGTTAATAGTATTTCTCCTGCACCTAAGCTTTCAGCCTTTTTAGCCCACTCGACTGCGTCAAGTCCTGTAGCTTCTCTTCCACCTTTTACATATACCTCATAGAATTTGCCATTCCATTTTGCATCAATTGCTACTACGATGCATTGATTACCATATTTTTTACTGCCTTCAGCTATGATATTAGGATTTTTAACTGCAGTTGAATTAATTGATACCTTATCTGCTCCTGCTTGTAGGATATCATGAATATCATCTAGATTTCTAATACCACCACCAACAGTTAAAGGTATAAATACTTTTTTAGCTGCTTTTTTAATTGTATCGATTAGTATTCCTCTTTTTTCGTATGAGGCAGTTATATCTAAAAATACAATTTCATCAGCCCCTAAAGCTGAATATGCTGCGGCAGTTTCTGTAGGATCACCTGCATCAACTAAATTTATGAAATTTATTCCTTTAACTACTCTACCTTCCTTTAGGTCAAGGCAGGGTACTATTCTTTTAGTTAGCATAAATTAGTCCTCATATTTTTCTATTGCTTCTTTTAAATCAATTTGATTACTATATAATGATTTACCTAAAATGATACCATAACAGCCAATTGATTTAGCATTTTCAATATCTTTTAGTGATTTAGCACCACCAGATGCTACTACATCTAGGTTTGTATTATCAATTAGCATTTTTGTTTGATTTGTATTAATACCTTCTAAGGTACCATCCTTCGCAATATCAGTAAAAATTATCGTTTTAATGCCAATACTTTCTAATTTTTTTGCAAATTCAATTGCGTCAATATCAGTAGTATTTAACCAACCATGTGTTGCGACCTTCATGTTTTTACAATCGATTCCAACTACGATTTTTTCACTACCATATTTATCTACTGCTTCTTTAACAAAATCTAAATTAAGGGCACTAGAGCCTAAAATTACTCTTTTAACACCTATATTTAATAATGTATCAATTTGAGATATGCTTCTTATACCTCCACCAAGCTCACAATCGATTTTAGCTTCAGTAATTATTCTTTTTAATGCTTCAAGATTTTTAAAGCTTCCGTCTTTAGCACCATCAAGGTCTACTACATGCAAGAATGTAGCGCCTTCCTCTTTAAATTTTTTTGCTTGAGTAACAGGATCACCATAGGTTGTAACTTGATCATAGTCACCCTTATATAGTCTTACTGCTTTTCCTTCATGTAAGTCAATTGCTGGATATAATTTCATTATAATTCACCAAAATTTCTTAATATTTGAAGTCCTGTTTCACCTGATTTTTCAGGGTGAAACTGACATGCATATACATTATTCTTTTTTACTGCACTACCGTATTTTACGCCAGCATATTCTGTATATGCGATTATATTTTCATCATTACCTATTAAATGGTATGAATGAACAAAATATACATCCTTACCATTTAATCCCTTTAATAATGGATTATCATCAACAACTTCAATTTGATTCCAACCCATTTGTGGTATTTTATATGAATTATCCTTAGATTCATTAAATTTAATAATTTCACCCTTCATAATACCAAGGCCCTTGTGTCTACCAAATTCATTTGAATATTCAAATAGCATTTGCATACCAACACAAATACCTAATACTGGCTTACCTGTTTTAATAAAATCATTTAATACTGGCTCAAAGTCTCTAGCTCTAAAAGTGTCTATCGCATCACCAAATGCGCCAACACCAGGTAAAATTACTTTATCTGCAGATAATATTTGATTCTTGTCACTAGTAATTACATTATCGAAGCCTAGATAATCAAGTGCATTTTTAACACTACCTAAATTACCAATACCATAATCAATAATTGCTATCATTAAATCACACCCTTAGTAGTTAAGCTACCTTTAATATCCTTATTAATCTTAACTGCATCTCTAATACATTTAGCTAATGCTTTAAACATTGCTTCAATGATATGATGTGCATTATTTCCTCTTAATATAACAAAATGTAAATTCATTTTTGCGTTATCAGCAAATGATCTAAAGAATTCATCTGTTACTTCTGTTTCAAAATCACCACATTTTGGAGTATCAAAATGAGCATTTGATTCATAATATGATCTACCACATAAATCAATTGCACACATAACTAAGGCATCATCCATTGGCATTGTAAATGATGCATATCTATTGATACCTGTCTTATCAGATAATGCTTCGTTAAATGCTTGTCCTAAAACAATACCAGTATCCTCTACAGAGTGATGTGTATCTACATTGATATCCCCATCACAAATTACATTTAAATCCATACCTGAATGCTTTGCTAGGGTATTCAGCATATGATCAAAAAAGCCTATTTTAGTATCAATAGTGGCTTTTCCTTCGCCATCAAGATTTAATAATACTGATATTTTTGTTTCCTTTGTTTCTCTTTTAATATTACTATCTCGCATTTTTTAATACCTCCAATAGCTTTTCATTTTCATATTGTGTACCTACTGTAATTCTATATACACCAGATTTAAATTTTCTAATATATATTTTATTTTGAAGTAGGGCTTCATTATATTTATCATCAAATAATACATAAATGAAATTAGCTTCTGATGGATATACAACAAAGCCAAGATTAACTAATTCCTTATATAATCTTTCTCTTTCATTTACAATCATTTTAATTTGACCTTTATATAAATCAAAATTATCAATTGCAATCTTAGCTGCAATTTGAGAGATTGTTGATACACTATATGGTGCTTTAACGGCATCAATCATATCGATATTATCCTTTTTAGAGATTGCATATCCAACTCTAATTGATGGTAAAGCCATTGCCTTACTAAATGTTTTAAAGGCTATTACATTATCATATTCAACACCAATATGACAATAATCCTTAGATGCAAAATCAATATATGCTAAGTCAAGTGCGATTAAGGCATCTGTTGATTCAATTATTTTTCTTACCTCAGCTTCTGAAAAATATTGTCCTGTTGGATTATTTGGTGTACAAATTAAAACTAATTTAGGATTATATTCCTTAATAGCCTTAATCATATCATCAACATTGAATATATTATTTTCATCACCTAAAACAGGAATGAATTTAGCACCAACAAGCTCTGCAAATACCTTATACATAGAAAATGAAGGTGTGAATCCAATTACAATATCATTTGGTTCTAGAGTAGCTCTAAATACTACATCTAATAATTCATCAGATCCTACACCAGATGATATATTTTCAGGTTTAACATTATATCTTTTAGCTATAGATTTATTTAATTCAACCTCATCCATATCTGGATATCTATTGAATTCAACGTTTTGAATTTTATCTTTAATTTCTCTTACTACTTTATCTGGTGGTAAAATTGGAGATTCATTCGCATTTAAAATAATACCATCAGTAATTAAAGCTGAATGATATGGAACCATACCACTAAAGCTTTTTTTCATATATTTCATAATGCTACTCCTTTCTTACTCTTGCTGCTAGGGCATGCATAGTAAGACCTTCTAGCATTGCAAATGAATCAACATCATCAACTAAAGATAATGCTGCTTCTTTTGATAACATTTGAAGTGATGTTTTCTTAATAAAATCATCTACCCCTAGTGGTGAGAAAAATCTTGCTGTAGCAACAGTAGGTAGTACATGGTTAGGTCCTGACATATAATCACCAAATGATTCAGCACTATAGTGACCCATAAAAATGGCTCCTGCATTTTGGATTTTATCTACGATTGCTTCAGGATTATTAACTGCAAGCTCTAGGTGCTCTGGTGCTACTCTATTTGCATAAGCGATTGCCAAATCTATATTATCAACTACTATAATTTTAGAGAAATTAGTTAAGCTCTTTTCTAAGATTGCTTTTCTTTCTGCATTATTATAATAATTGATTAATTCATTTCTAACCTCGTTAGCCTTAGCTTCTGATGTAATAAATAAAGTAGATGATGCAATTTCATCATGCTCTGCTTGAGCAAGTAAATCAGCAGCTACATATTTTGGATTACAAGTTTCATCAGCTATAACACAAACCTCAGATGGTCCTGCAATTGAATCAATACCAACAAGACCATAAACCTCTCTTTTAGCTAATGCTACAAAGATATTTCCTGGTCCTACAATTTTATCAACCTTTTCAATTGATTTTGTACCAAATGCTAGTGCGGCAATTGCTTGGGCACCACCTACTTGATATACGTGATCTACTTCAGCTACATATGCTGCAGCTAAAACTAGATTATTAATTATTCCTTTTGGTGCTGGTGTAACCATATTTATTGTTTTACATCCAGCTACCTTGGCAGGTATTATATTCATTAATACAGATGATGGATAGGCAGCTTTACCACCAGGTACATAAACGCCAACCTTTTCAATAGGTGTAATTTTCATACCAAGCTTAGCTCCAATAGAATCCTCATACATCCAAGATTCCTTCTTTTGGTGCATATGATAAGAATAAATTCTTTCCTTAGCTCTTAATAATACCTTTTTAGTATTATCATCTAATTTATCAAATGCTTCTTTTAATACTTCCTTTTTAATTTCAATATTTTTAATATTAAAATTAGGATTATCAAATTTCTTTGTATATTTTTCTAATGCTTCGTCTCCATTAGCTTCAATATCAGAAACAATCCCCTTTACGATATTAGAAAAATCACCACTATTTACTTGGCCACGCTTCTTTAAAGTTAGAAAGAAATCTTCAATATCTTTTTTATTTTTTATTATTTTAATCATAATTACTTCTCCTTAACTAATGTTTCAAAACCTTTGATGATAGTTGAAATATCATCATATTTAGTTTTAAGTGAAGCATTATTTACAATTAATCTAGCAGATAGGTCATGTATTGTTAACACTGGTGCTAGACCATTTTCCTTTAATGTTCTTCCACTTTCAACTATATCAACAATTACGTCAGATAAACCAACGATAGGTCCTAGCTCTACTGAACCATTTAATTTAATTATTGTACAGTTTTGATGGACTGAATCAAAATATGCTTTAGCAATATTTGGATATTTTGTTGCAACTCTTAGATTAGATTTATATTTGAAGGAATCTCCATCAGCCTCTTTAGCACAAACGCACATTCTACATTTACCAAAACCTAAATCTAATACTTCAGTTATATCTCTATTTTCCTCTAATATAGTATCCTTACCTACAACACCAATATCAGCTACACCATTATCAACAAATGTAGGTACATCAGATGGTTTAGCTAAAAAGAATGTATAATCGCCATTAGTAATTACTAATCTTCTATCCTCGTCATCGACTGAGATATCACAAATATTTAATTTTTTTAGCATACCAAAAATCTTTTCAGCTAATCTTCCCTTTGAAAGTGCAAATGTTAACATTATTCCACCTCCACAATACTATATTTATTATTTAAATACCAAATAATTTTAGTATAACCATTTTCTTTTGCATATTGCTTTGCTTCTTCGATAGTTTCTAGATGACTATCACCAACAATGATGCCTTCTTCTCTAAATCTATCATTATTTTGCATTGAATATACAAATGAATCCTTATCAGATAATGATAAATATTTTTCTTTATTTACATCAATTAAATTATTCTCAATAACATAATCAGTTAAAGAATCAAGATCAATACCAAAACCAATGTCAGGTAAATCCTTACCAAATTCTTTAATTAGATTATCAGTTCTACCACCAGTTATTACACTCTTTTTAACATTCTCTGCATAAATTTGGAATAATATACCAGTATAGTAGCCTGCATAAGCATAAATTGAGAAATCAAATAAAATATCATCAACATTTAATTCCTTTAAGATATTAAATAAGTTTTTTAAATATTTTAATTCTTCTAATGATTTATAACCCTTTAATTGTTGCATTAAGGAATCAAGGTATCTAAGTCTTCCACCCTTTAGCATTAAATCAATTATAAATTCAGCCTTTTTAGAATCTAGGTTGTCATTAAGTATTGTTCTTAATGTTACATAATCCTTATTTTCAATTGTATGGCTAATTATTTTTTTAATATCCTCTGATACATTAAAATCATCTAATAAAGAATTTAAGAATTTAGATGATCCTAAATGAATAGTAAACTTATTTACATTACATGCCTTTAATGCTTTATATGCTAAATATATAGCTTCACTATCTATATATTCATTACTTTTACCAATTAATTCAACACCTGCTTGTAAGAATTGATGATTCTTACCTTGATATAATCTTGGGTATCTAAATGTATCAGCGATGTATGAATATCTTTTAATACCAATTGTATCATCTGATTTAGATGCTACAAATCTAGCGATAGATCTTGTCATATCATTACATAAAGATAATACTTCACCTTGACGATTGATAAGGTTATATAAATCAGGCTTTTGTAATCCATTATCAGAATATAAATCAATATATTCTACTGTTGGAGTTTTAATATGAGTATAGCCATAATGGTTAAAGCAATTCAAAACCCTGTTTTCTATTTCTTTTTTTATTAACATTTCATATCCATAGACATCCCTAAAGCCCTCTGGAACATGAAGTTTATAATTTTTCATATTATACCTCCTAATAAAAAATATTTATTCAATTATACTACATAATTAAATAAAATTCTATATTTTAACTTATAAGTTAAAGAATAATTCTATACAAAAACGCTTACATTATTTTTAATTTATTAAAATCTACTTTTTATCATATAAAAATATCAAATTATTTGTTATTTAAACCATAAATTATGTTTCTATGCTATAATTAAAAACGGGATGTGATACCTTGAAAAAAAGAGTAATTAAATTAATATTTATGCTGTTATTTATTTTTATTTTATCTTCTTGTAATAGACTAAAAATTGATAATATTAATAACAATACTTCTATAGAAACATCTATTGATGAATTAATATCATATGAAAAAGATTCATTTATAGCTCCTACTTCTAACAATCAAAATGGAATTAAAATTACTTATAATTGTAATAATGGATTTATATATGAATCAAAAACAAATGAAAAAAATAAAATTATAAAGCCTATTACTTCACCATCTAAAAAAGCATCTAAATTTACTAACTGGTATTATGATGAAAAATGTAGCTATCCTGTGGATTTTAATAAAGAGGTATCTATACCTACTACTATTTATGCAGGATACGAAACTGATTTTATAGAGCTTGCCAACATGGTATCAGAAGATATTTTATATTCTTCTATTCAAATTATTTCTAGATATTATAATTCATCTGATACTAGTTTTTATGAATCCTCAGGTAGTGGAGTAATAATTTCTGTTAGTGATAAATATTATTGCTTAACTAATAATCATGTAGTATATAGACCCAATGAATATAGATATAATAAATATGAAATTCATGATAGCTTTAATAATACATATAATGCTGATTTATTATATTATGATGTGAATTACGATTTAGCATTATTATCATTTGATCATAATGGAAATTATCAAGAATTAAAGCCTATCTATTTTTCTAATTCTTTACCAAATATTAATGATTTAGTTATATCAATAGGAAATCCTTTAAAAATGATGAATGTTGTTACATATGGCTATTATGAAGGTATAAAAAAATATACTGCAAATCCTGATACAGTATATAAATCAAATATTAATTTCAATGTAATACATCATTCTGCGATGGTTAAAGATGGTTCTTCTGGTGGCATATTATTAGATTCAAATTTAAGATTAATTGGAATTAATTTTGCAGCTGCAGTTAATTCTAATAACGAATATGAATATTCTTATGCTATACCTTATGAAAAGATAATTGAATTTCTTAATAATTACATTAAAAATGTTGTGAGGTAAATCACAACATTTTTATTTTCTATTTATTTAATAATTCTTTTATATAATCCATAAATATTTGTCTCATTGGATAACCTAGATAGTTAAATGAGGCAAAGCCTGGATTTGTATTTGCTTCACAAAATAGTAAACCATTATCTCCAAAGACATAATCTACACTAATTATATCTCCTTTTAATTCTTTTTTTAGTTTTAATGAATTATTTATTAATTCATCATTTAAATCATAATTATATGATAAGCCACCTTGAGCTAAGTTTGATTTAAAATCAGATTCATTTACCCTTAGGCAGGCTCCTACTACTTTATTACCTACAATAAATACTCTAACGTCCTTACCATAGGTATTTTTAATATATTCTTGTAAAATATAATCATCAGGATTAATATGCTTCAATAATTCATTAAATTCATTTTGATTATTTATTATATAAATATTCATTCCTTGCTTACCAAAACGATATTTTAATATAAATGGTAAGCCAACTAAATTTTTACAATTATTAAATGATAAATCTGATAGATGATAGGTTTTAATTTGGTTTATATTTAGCATACCTGCTAGAGTATGGGTTTTTAATTTATCTACACAGCTTACAATTGTAAAGGTAGAATTAATTACTTTTACTCCTCTTTTTTCTAATAATGATGATACATTAGTATCATTACCTCTTAGTAATGCAATTTTAGGTAGTTTTGTTATTACTTCGTTATCATATATTAGATTATTGTTCTCTTCTTTTAATAATTCATAATACATTAATTTAGAATTAATATTATTTTTTATTGCTTCATCATACATTCTTGTTGCAGGATTAGGCTGATTCTCCATATATTTAATGCTGTATAATATCCATAAATCTACCATTAATACCATCTCCAAAATCTAGAATCGAACTAATTACTTTTTAATTTCTTCAAATGATGTAAATACCTTCTTTTCAGAAAAACTTACACCATATATTAATATTTTTTTAGAATTATCTTTTAATGCTTCTTCGTAATAATTTTTGTTTTTAATTTGATTTAGGGCAGCAATACTTGATTTTTTTAGTTCTAATTCAGTTCTTCTACCTTTTAGCTTCTTTAATTCAAAAACGAATGAATAAGAACCATCTATAAATCTCATATAGATATCGCATCTACCAAGACCTTCATTGACCTCTGATTTAACAATTGCTTCACTAAATAAAATTGCTAAAAGCGTTGTAAATATTATTTGATATGTTTTTTCAGTGCTTAAATCATAATATGAAAAACATGTTAAGACATACTTATTAAAATAATCTTTTATTTTTGTTGAATCACCACGTATAAATGCTTCTTTTAAATTAGCTAATAAAGTAAAATTATTATTTGAATAACAATTAATTATTTCTGATTTAAAAATAGATTTAATTTCTTCATTAGGTATTCTCACTGTAAAATTATTTGGTTCTGAAAATAAGCTTGCAGTTAAATAACCGCTAAAAACAAGCATTGTATATATTTGATTTAAAAGGGATGAATTTTCAAAATTAATAGTTTCATCAAGCTGTATTATTTTTACATCTCCAATTAACAAATTAGATAATTCTTCAATTTCATAATCCGCAATGGTTTTAATTGAATCACGAAGTAAGACATATGATCCAGTATTAGCCCAGTAATTTTTGAATAAGAAATTATTATCGATAAATGAAAAGATTGACCAAGGATTATATATATTATTAATAGAAAAACTATATCCACCATAATATTTATCTACATCATTAAAATCTCCAGTAAAATTATAATAATTCAATAAATCGATTGTTTCTTCTTTCGTAAATCCAAAGAATTCATCTTTTAATGGACTTAAAACATTATATACTCTTAAGTTATTTAAATCACTTAAAGCACTAGAATGAGCTATTTGAGTTACTCCAGTTAAAACAGCTTTATATAAATGACTATTACCCTTTAGGGCACCCCCTAAAAATAATCTTAAGAAATCATTTGCTTTTTCATAAAATCCATTTTTATATGCTTCGTTTAATGGTGCATCATATTCATCTATTAAAACAATAGATGTTTCATTTGTTAAAAGATAAATAATATTAATTAATTTTTCTAAGGATAATTTAAGTTCTACTTCATTAGATTTTAAAGAAATAATATCATTAATATAATTTATTTCTAATTCACTTAGTAGATTTGTATTACTATTTTTAATTGATTTATTATACACTTCAGCTAATAACACTTTCATTGAATAAATAAAATTATCATAAGATGATGCATCAACATTTTTAAAATTTAAATGAATAACATTTCTTGAATTCATATATTTTATGTATTCAGATTCTTTATAAATATATGTGTCTTCAAATAATGACTTAGAATTATTTGTATTTGAAAAATAATATTCAAGCATTGATAATGCTAAAGATTTACCAAATCTTCTAGGTCTTGTAAATAAAAAGACTGTTGTATCAGGAGCATCACATATAAATTTTATTAACTTTGTTTTATCTACATAATAACATGCTTCTTTAATAATCTTAAAGTCTTCAATTCCTATTGGATTCTTTTTCATTTTTATCACTTCAGCTTTCTTTAAAAATATTATAATCTATTTTCGGGCAAACGTCAACACTTTCGGGCAAATCGGGCAAAACAGGTATTTTTCGGGCAAAAAGTTTAAAAACGGGCGTTTATATACCCGTTTTTAAATAGATTTATTTAATTTCTTCTAATGTATCCATGAAATTTTTAAAATAATCTGGTAATTCAGAATCAAATTCCATCCATTCATTAGTTGTAGGATGAATAAATCCTATTTTTTTAGCATGTAGGAATTGACCTTGATCTCCAATTACTTTTCTTCTACCATATACCTTATCACCAACTAAAGGATGACCTATATATTCCATATGACATCTGATTTGATGAGTTCTTCCTGTTTCTAGCTTACATTCAATATATGTAAAGCCTTTGAATCTTTTTAAAACAGTAAAATTAGTAATTGCTTCTTTACCGTCTTTGTCTACTGCCATCTTTTTTCTATCTTCTTTACTTCTAGCAATAGGCACATTGATTCTTCCTTTATTTTCTTGGAATTCACCATATACTAATGCGTGATAAATTCTATTACATTCATGCTTTTTCAATTGTTCAGTTAATGATAAGGATGCCTTGTCATTTTTAGCTATCATTAATAAGCCTGTTGTATCCTTATCAATTCTATGAACTATACCTGGTCTTATTACGCCATTAATTTCTGATAAATCATCCATTTCATATAATAGGCCATTAACAAGTGTACCTGAATTAACACCAGCACCAGGGTGGACTACCATTCCTTTTGGCTTATTGATTACTGCAACGTCACTATCTTCATATACAATGTCTAATTTTAAGTCTTCTGCTTCTAATTCTAATGGCTTAGCTTCAGGCTCATTGATTTCAATAACATCATTTAATACTGCCTTTTGGCTTGGCTTAATTGTTTTACCATTGACTAGAATATATCCATCTTCAATTAGCTTTAATATATTATTTCTTGTTTTATCAGGTAAAAGAGTAGCAATAACCTTATCTAATCTAATACCTACATATTCATTAGTTATATTTAGCTTCATTTTTCTTCTTTCTCCTATCAGCAAAGAAAATTAAATCTATTGCAAATAAAATAAGTCCTATAACTAAATATACATCTGCAATATTACAAATACCAAAATCAGCACCTGTTATTTTATTCCAAATTGGATCTAAAAAATCAAATTTTAGCATATCTACTACACCAGGTCTACCTGATATAGCTATACCTTTTGAATCTACGCTACTTAATCCTGGTATAACCATTATTATTCTATCGAATAAATTACCTACACATCCAGCTAAAATCATTGTTAATAGGAAGCTTTTATATTTTTCCTTTTTCCAATCATTTTTAGTACAAAAATAAATTAATACTATTGAAGCTATAGTTGATATGGCAATTAATAGCCAGCCAGCTCCTGAAAATGATGAGAATGCTGCCCCGTTGTTATAGCATAGATTTAGGGAAAATACATGTGGTATAACATTATTTACGGCATTTTGTGCTAAGAATAGCTGTGATAAATATTTAGTTAATTGATCTATTATAAATAGCATTATAAAAATAATTATTGTAATAGCCATTCTAAACAACTCCTATAAAAAATATAAACAATACTATTCCTAATATTAAAATTGCTGGAATAATTGAATCAGTTACTGAATATAACCATATACCTTTAATTTCACCTTTTGTTAATGCACTATAATAGATTTCTTGAATCATCATATATGCAAATATTAAAAATAATGAACCAATAAAAATTATTAATTTTAAATAATTTCTATATATAGTTAAATTAATTAATATGGCTGCTGGAGCTGAGACTAATAATAAAGTTAAAAAGATTGCAAAGATAAAGCATACTATTTTATCTTTCAAACTGCTTTTAAAATTATCAAGCTTTTCATCAATTTCTTTATATTTCATCTTTATAGCTCCTTAAATATGAAACAGCATCTTCGAATTTTTCGATGCATACTAGCTTCATTTTACTTCTACCATTTAAAGAATTATATGCCTCAAGTGCGTCTTCATAATTAGCCTTTACACATAAGAATATGTCGATATTATCATCTAGAGCTGTAGGTATTTTTTCTCTTATTCCACCGATGGCTCCAATATATCCGTTAGGCTGGATTGTACCAGTACCTGCTATTTTTAAGCCATGAGTTAAATCTTCCTCTACTAATCTATTATAAATAGATAGAGTTTGAAGTAGACCACCTGATGGACCTCCAACAAAATTATTCTTTCTAGTAAGCTTTGGATAAATAGTATCATAATTGATATTATATCTATCAGTTAATGAAATATAATCTTTATCCTTTTGATATGTAATATCCATTTTTTTGTTATTTCTAATAATATGGAATATATCTCCATCTACTCTACTATTAAAAGCTATTGCTAAATTATTACGATTAGAATTATCAATATCATTTATGCCTATAAGCTTATCACCAATTCTAAATTGTGAATTTTCACTATACCATGTTACATCAAATGATGAAAATGAATAATCTATATTTATATCTTGATTAACCTTTTTAGCTTCAGTATAGGCAATAATTATTGATGTTTCTATACTTGATTCATAATCAATTCTATTAGAGGTATAATTTTCAATATCATTAAGATGAGAATATGAAGGTGATATTTTATATTTTTCAACTGTTGGATCATTATCAGTTATTAGATTTTGAAATATAGTTGCCTTATCCATAGTTATAACATAGATAGTTGAAAAACTTCCCTTTTCTTCATAATCTGTATCGATATCAACTACACTACTAAATATTTGAGTATCACCCTTTAAAATTAAATTATACTCTGTTCTTGTTATTGTAATAATTAAAATTGGAATATAAATTATTAATAAAAATATTAAATGAATCCAATATTTTTTTAAAATATATTTCATTTATTTGTTAATGTAATTTCGATTTCAGGCATTTTTTCATATGTTACGCCTGCTGCATCTAGCATTTTCTTAGATGCTAAATCTGAAACTGTTCCTTTATGAATTTCTGTCATATATACAATATGCTTAACTCCAGATTGAATTAGAAGCTTTGCGCATTCATTACATGGAAATAATGTTACATAGACAGTTGAATCCTTGATATTTCCACTTGAATTTAATATAGCATTAGCTTCAGCGTGAACTACATATTGATATTTATTTAATAATTCATTAGAATTTCCTTTTCCCCAAGGGAAAACATCATCACTACAGCCTCTTGGAAATCCATTATATCCAATTCCAATTATTCTTTTATCTTGATTTACTAAACATGCACCAACCTGAGTTGATGGATCCTTACTTCTTTTGGCAGATAATAAGGCTACTCCCATGAAATATTCGTCCCATGTAATATGCATATGAATTCCTCCTAATTATGGATTTAATCTATCTGGTCCACGGAATATGAACATTGCATCCTTTATTCCTTCATTGAAAAGTAACATTGTAATTCTATCTACACCAATTCCAAATCCACCATGTGGAGGACATCCATATTTGAAGAAATCTAGATAGAATTTAACATCCTCATCTAAGCCCTTTTCTTGTGCTTGAGCCTTTAAGATGTCATATCTATGCTCTCTTTGAGCACCAGTTGTGATTTCACAGCCCTTCCAGATTAGGTCATATCCACAAGGTACGCCCTTTTCATCTCTCATATGATAGAATGCACGATTTGCTGCTGAATAGCCTGTGATGAATAAAAATTCATGACCAAACATATCCATGCTTAGCTTTTGAACCATTCTTTCACCTTCAGTTGTAAGGTCGCCCTTTTCTTCTTCAGGTACTACATAGCCATATCTCTTTTCAAGCTCAGCATATACATCATGTAAATCCATTACAGGGAATGGAATTGTAGGTACAACTACATCAATATCATATACCTTCTTAATTTCATCGCCATATGTTTCCTTAACTGCTTTTAATGCATAAGTTAGCATTTCTTCTTCCATATGCATTACATCATAATATGATTCAATATATGAGAATTCTAGGTCGAAGCCTGTGAATTCTGTTGCATGCTTTCTAGATGCGAACTTTTCAGCTCTAAATACTGGACCTGATTCAAAAATACGCTCGAAGCCTGCAGCCATAGCCATTTGCTTATAGAACTGAGGTGATTGAGCTAGGTATGCATTACGATCAAAATAATCTACCTTAAATACACCAGCACCTGATTCTGATTCAGCACCAATTAGCTTTGGTGAATGAATTTCAATGAAATCATTTTGAACTAAGAATTCTCTACACTTATTAACAAATAAGCTTTGAGTCTTAAACATTAATGTATTTTTATCAGTTCTTAAATCAATCCATCTATAGTCTAATCTTAAATCAATATTAGTTTCTTCACCCTTAGGTGCTACTATTGGAGATGCCTCTGCGATAGAATCAATTTTGATTGTATCAGGATACATTTCCATACCATTTAATTTAACATACTCAGAAGCTAAAATTGGACCTTCTGCTTCAATTACAGAATCAACTGTAATTTGATTTAAAATTTCTTCCATCTCTGGATGCTTTGCCTTTTCAATTGTAATTTGTAATTTACCAGAAACATCTCTTAATACTATAAAGCACATTGATTTTTTATTTCTAATATTTTCTACAAATCCAGCTACGTGATTAACTTCACCAAGCTTAATGTTTTTTAAATTAACTCTTTTCATTATTTTACTTCTCCTTTTTTATCACAGCCAGCACATGCTCCTAGGGCTGCCTTATTTAATTTATTTACAATATAAGGATATACATCATATAAGCTAATTGTTTCTTGCTCATCAGTTCTATTATCCTTAATATTAATCTTAAAGTCATTTAGTTCATTATCACCTAAGATTAATGTAAACATTGCATTATTCTTATCTGCTTTTTTAAATTGACTCTTTAAGCTTCCATTTTGATAATCCATATCACATGATAAGCCGCCAATTCTACAAACATTCATAATTTTAATTGCTTCCTTAGCTGCATTTTCACCTAAGGCAATGAAATATGCATGAATAGTTTCTTCATTTACTAATCTCTTACCTGATAGATTAGTAGCAAGTAATAATCTTTCAAGTCCAAATGCCATACCTACACCTGGTGTTTCAGGTCCACCTAAATCAGATATTAATTTATCATATCTTCCACCAGCACCAATTACATTTTGAGCACCAAATTCAGGTACATTTACCTCAAGCTCAAATACTGTATGACAATAATAATCTAATCCTCTAACTAAATTATAATCAACCTCATAGGCTAAATCTAAGCCATTTAATGTATTTAATACAACTTCAAATCTCTTTTTAGATTCATCATTTAAATAATCATTAATCTTTGGAGCTGTCTTAAAGAAATCCTTATCTCTATCTACCTTACAATCTAGGATTCTTAAAGGATTCTTTTCTAGTCTCATTTTACAATCCTCACAAAGACAATCTACATGAGCTGAAAAATGCTTAACTAAAACATCTCTATAATTCTTTCTTGATTCTTCATCACCTAAAGAATTAATTTTAACCTTTACATCCTTTAAACCAAGTGCCCTAATTAGTGAAGCACCAAGGGCAATTACTTCTGCATCAATTAGTGGTGAATTAGAACCTAATGCTTCTACACCAAATTGATTGAATTGTCTATTTCTTCCCTTTTGAGGTCTTTCGTATCTAAACATTGGTCCCATATAGAATAATTTAGATACCGGATTATCTACATATAGCTTATTTTCAATAAAGCTTCTTGCAACACCTGCAGTACCTTCAGGTCTCAACGTGATTTGTCTATCAGAACGATCCTTAAAATCATAAGTTTCCTTTGTTACCATATCTGATGTATCATTTAAGTCTCTATGGAAAACATCAAAGCTTTCAAATATAGGTGTTCTTATTTCCTTATAATTATAAAGCTTACAGATTTTTCTAATTGTATCTTCAAGCTTAGCCCAGCTTCTAGATTCTTCTGGTAAAATGTCATATGTTCCTTTTGGTTTTGTTATCACTTTAATCTTCTCCTTTAAATTCATATTTATAAATTGAATAATAAAGACATAAATGAGATGTATCCTTATATTCATTTATTAAACTATATTCATATTTTAAGCCTAGCCTTTGAATTAATTTTAGGCTTCTTTCGTTAGTTGTTTCACTACCTATAATAATCTTATCTACATCTAGATAATTAAATCCAATTTTAATTGCAGCCTTTAATGCTTTAGTCATTATTCCATGATTCCAATAATCCTCATGTAAAAAATAGCCAAGCTCAATTGAATTATTTTGATTATTATATGAATGATATTCAACCATACCAATCATTTTGTCTTCATAAATGATTGCATAACCCTTAGGTAAGCCATCTTCAGGTCTTTTTAAATAAATAGCTTTAATAACAAATTTAGCATCAAATAGTCTTTCAAATGGTCCCCAATTTAGAGTTTCACACATTTTTTTACTCTTACCACATTCGTAAAAATCAATGTAATCTCCTTCTTCAATTTCTCTTAATTGAATTCTTCCTAAATTAATTTTAGGTAAATTAGTTTTCATATAAAGCTCCTAAAAAAAACGCCCATATACAATAAATGTATAAGGACGTTAAATACGTGGTGCCACCTTACTTTAGCCTAAAGCTCTCATTTAAAGTTAACGCCTTAATACGGCCTTTTTTAAAGGCATTCTAGAGTGTCCAGCAATTATTTTTGAGATGCTTTCACCATACCATCCTCGCTATACAAAAAGATTATTGCATAATCTCCTTCATCATTTTAAAATACATTAAGTATTTTATCATTATTAGTATATTTTTTCAAGCAATTAAGATACTAGTTTAGAAGAATCAGTATTATCTTCTTCATTATCTTCATCCTCTAGGTCATTAATTACATTAGTTAATGTTTCCATTAATAATAATACTGCTGATTCCTTTTCTATTACATCGTCATTAGTTTTTTCAAAAACCTGAGATATTACAGTAGAAATATTATTATCAACATAATCATTATTATCAGTTCTTTCACATTCTATTTGAAGTGAATTTAATGTTTTTGCAGAATAATAATAAAAATCACGATTATTAAATGTTATTTTTGTAGGCTTACCTATTTTTAAGAATACTTCATCTAATATTCCAAAGATATAATCATAATATGTTTTAGGATCATCTATAATGAATTTTAAGAAGCTCTTTTTAGATTCATTAAAATAAAAATATAATAATAATGGTCTAACACTAGTTTCTTTAATTACTATTGGTAAATATGATGTAAACATATAGCATTCATCACTAATGAATGTTTTATTTTTATATTCCTCAATGAAATTAGTATTTACTGGCTTATATTTTGGATTATGCTCTAAATATGGAAGTGGTATATAGCTTAATTGATATACACATTCCTTTAAATCAACATATGATACTACTGATAAGCCATTTTGGAATGCATTTATAATATCATCAAATTCATTAGAAATAATACTAGATAGATAGTTCATTCTTTCTAACACCATTTTAATTTCATTTTCATTAGCTATTCTTTGAGCATATCCCTTTTTAAAGCGATAAATAATTAGATTATTTTCTTCTTTCACTCTAGCTTTATTCATTGATAAGAATTTTTTATCTTCTTCTGATAAATTTTCTTTAGAAATTAAAACAGCACAAATAGAATCACAATCACCAATTGATATCATATCAGGATTTTTAGATGTTAATATATCATGAACATAATTAAATCCATCTGTATTGATGAAAAATTGTAATCCATATGATTCTCCAAAGAATGAATCAATGAATGTAATCATTGTTTTCTTCTTTTTACTATCATTAACATAGAATATATCTGCAGAGCAAAAAGAATTCCAATAATCTTTTTTTATGAAATTGTTTATTAAAAGTCTTATCTCCTTATATAATCTATCATCCATAATTAACCCTTCTTATAAATAATTACCTTTTTAATACCATACTTTTTGTCTTTAATAGCTATTAAATCCATAATAGCTTCTGGATATTTAGATTCAACAGCCATTTCAAATGCTATTTTACCACTATCTTTAAGTAATGGGTAAACATTTGTTAATATTTCTTCAATATTATCCATTTTATATGGAGGATCTAATATTATTAAATCAAATTTAGTATTAATTTTATCCTTATAATTAATATAGTCATAATTTGTAAAAATGGCATTATCTATGCCTAAGCTTTTACAATTTTTTTTACATATATCTAATGCTTTAGAATTAATATCATTTAAATAAATTTGATCCATTCCTCTTGAATAGGCTTCAATGCCCATTGCCCCAGATCCAGCAAATAAGTCTAGGCATACTCCACCATCAAAATATTGGCCAAGAATGTTAAAAATAGCCATTCTAACCTTATCTTGGGTTTCTCTAGTTGTTTCTAGATTTGTCATATCTATTATTCTGTGTCTTAATTTGCCAGCTGTAATTCTCATGTTATCACTTCTCGTATAATATGTAGTGTAGTTTTAGACCTTGGATAAGTCTATCTACATATTAGTATATTTGAAGTCCTAGTGTTATAATCTTTATAAGATATAACTAGATGAATGAGCTCTCACTCCTTGTAGCT
>Ga0247610_10000322_pt1 | contig 73615 bp, 61 predicted proteins | sample 174DNAGHGhighgp2_FD_193483 | JGI IMG/M metagenome (GOLD analysis project Ga0247610, IMG submission 193483) | Sheep rumen microbial communities from Palmerston North, Manawatu-Wanganui, New Zealand - 1742 DNA GHGhigh gp2 | ecosystem: Host-associated > Mammals > Digestive system > Stomach > Rumen...
TATATCCTATTGCTAGCGCAATATCTATTGGCAGGTTGACTGAAGTACTAGCAACTGCTATTTGGTATATACCTATCATTTCTTCGTTTATATATGGGGCAAAGAGGGTTTTAAGTAATACTGACTCGACGCGGAAAGAAAACAAAGGGCTGGGCGTAAGTAATATAGTTATTCTTGCTTTAATACTGGTGATACCGATGGTTATCATGCTAATCACATTTAATCCTGGAATAGCAAGTTATGATACAAATCTTTGCTTATCAATATATGCTCATGATCTGAGGTCTATGATAGACAATCAGCCATTTTTTTATGTCCTTTGCTTAAATATGTTAATCTCCATTTGGGATTCAACATATTTTATTGTCCTAGTTCAGATAGCTTGGTGGACGATTCTGTGGATCCGTTTTTTTGTTTTATTGAATAATAATGGGTTGAGAACACAGATTATATATAGTTTAGCTGTAGTGCTAGGGATAAACAGTGCCAATCTTTTCTATGTAGTTACTATTTGGAAAGATATACCATATACCTTGTGTTTAATATGGATTACGCTCATTCTGATTGAGGTATATAATGGGAGACACGATTGGAATGTTGCCATAGGCCTATTCGGATCACTTAGCGGAATATGCTTATTTAGATATAACGGGATAGTGCCCTATATTATGACAATACTGGGCTTAATATATATATTCGTTAAGAGAAAATCAGAAGCTTATAAATACTTAATAGCAATAATTTGTTCTGTATTATTCGTTACAATCTTAAATGGACCAGTAAAGAAAGCTGTAGGTGTAGAAGAAGATGCTTCTCAAAAAGGAGTTATGTATGTAGGTTTGTCTCAGGAGTTATTTGCCGCTTATAAGTATGGTCAGGTATCTGATGAAACAAAACATATTCTACAAGGCTTGGCACATGGAAACATAGATGATTATGCATATATCCCCTATTGGGCAAATGCTGCGTATGATCTTGATGTGCCTGTAGGTGAATTTGTTAAATGTTACATAGATTCATTTATTCATAATCCAGGTATAATGATAAAAGCTATGCTGGTTCAGCATGACCTCATGTGGAACATATGGCCGGGGGAAGAATCATTTGTGAATCTGATAAACTATTACGGTGGCTGGGATGGAACTGATGAATGGCGACAATACTATCCGGAAAGAAGATGGACTACTTTTGGACGTTACATAGAAGGAATAGTTAGTTATGCCGGAAATAATACTGCGCTAACAATTGTTTTTTGGAGGAATGGATTGCATGTGGCATTATTGGTTCTAGTACTAGTAACGATAACTATTCTGAACAAGCAAGTCTTATCTGGAACTCTGGTTATGTGTATACCTATGTTAGGGCAGATTGTATCTTTGATACTTTCAACAGGATGGGCGGATTACAGATATTATTGGAGCATAAATAATTTGGTACTGTTGATAATATATGTAATCTTTAGCAATATTAATAGAAAAGAAGAGTTCGAGGCAGGATAACGTGGAAAATATTAAAACTTTCATAAATATGTATAGGCAACTAAATACAGTATTGTCAGTAAAATACAAAAGAAAAGCAATAATTATTGCTGTTCTTTCTATTTTTAGTGCGTTTTTGGAAATGTTAGGAGTAAGTACAATGTTGCCTTTGGTTCTGGCTATTCTACGACCAGAGAGTTTACTACAGAATAATAAGATTTCGAAATTAATGAGTTTCATGGGAATAGAATCTTTAAATGGTATAGTGCTTGCTGTATCAATTTGTGTTGTTGGAGCTTTTCTTCTTAAAAACTTATATATAATATGGTTTTGCAGATATAAGAGTATATACCGAAACTCAATAGAACGAGACTTATCCGCTGAGATGTTCACTAAGTATATATATAAGCCGTACTTGTATTATTTAAATAACAATTCGGTTGACATGGAACGTGGGGTAACATCGGATGTATCTGCTGTTGCTACAGTAGCAGAGGGATTTATTGGATTGTTTAATGAACTCATGGTTTGTATAGCTATTGGAATTATGCTTATGATTATTAATCCTATGATGGCTATAAGTATTGTTGTGATAGCTGCAATTATATCATGTTTGATAATTCAGTTGTTAAGAAAAAGGATTGATGAATGTGGCAGAAAAACTAGATTAGCGTACATAAGGAGATCTAAATATGCTTTTGAGACTTTCAATGGAATCAAAGAAATTGATGTCATGCATAGACAAAATAGTTTTTTAAATAGGTTTATCAGCACATTGGAGGAAGCTTATGGATATAATGTGTTGAATACTACCCTATCCGCTTTGCCATCACGACTAACGGAAATGCTTTTTATTTCAGGATTAATAATCCTTGTATATGTTGCATATCTTATGACAGATGATCCAGGAATGCTTGTTGCTCAATTTGGAGCGTTAGGTGTTGCAGCAATTAGGATTTTACCCTCAATTACAAATATAACCTCGAACATAAATTCATTAGTATATCATAGATCTATGCTTGAAAATGCCTATAATACTATTGTTTCTGAAAGTGGAACTGGTATTAATTATCCTGGAGATGTAGAAAATTGTGAAGATATTAGTTTCAAAAATAGAATCACTTTGAAAAATGTTCAATGGAAATATGCAGATAATCTTCCATATGTGTTAAAAGGGGTGGATATGGAGATAAATAGAGGGGAAGCCGTTGGAATTATTGGGGAATCAGGGGCAGGTAAGACAACACTGGTAGATATTATACTTGGTTTATTTGCTCCGCAAGAGGGCTCTATTGAAGTGGATGGGAAAGATATTTTTGATCCCAATACAAGATGGTATAAAATGGTTGGTTATGTTCCTCAAAGTGTATTCTTGGTAGACGATAGTATAAGATATAATCTACTTTTTGGGGTAGGAGAGAATGAATATGATGAAGATAGATTAAGAGAGGTGGTTCAAAAAGCTCAACTGAGTAAAGTTGTTGATGGTTTGGAAAAAGGTATGGATACCCTACTGGGGGAAAGGGGGATAAGGCTATCTGGTGGACAGCGTCAGAGAATAGCCATTGCCAGGGCTTTATATCACGATCCCGATATACTAGTACTAGATGAGGCAACATCAGCCCTTGACAATGATACTGAAGAAGCTATCATGGATGCTATTAATGAACTTCAAGGCCATAAGACGCTAATAATAATTGCACACAGGCTGTCAACAATTGCCAATTGTGATAAAATATTCGAGATAAAAGATGGTGTGGCAGTGTTACGAGCAAAGGAAGAGGTGTTAGGTGATTGAAAGAATAATATATGATAATAAAGAATATGCTATTGTGATTCGTGCAGATCATAATGAGGAAGGAATAGATTTTCTCACAGATCCAGCTTATTCTCAACAATTGGCGTACATGCACCATAAAGATGATAAAATCATAGATGCTCATTATCATAATAAGGTTAAGAGAAGTGTTTTTATGACACAGGAAGTCTTGGTTATCCGAAAGGGAGTATTAAGAGTGGACTTCTATAATGATGATAATGCATATATAGAAAGCGTATTGTTGAATGAAGGAGATATTATACTTTTGATATCTGGTGGACATGGTTTTAAGGTAATTAAGGAAGTAGAAATGGTTGAGGTAAAACAAGGACCGTATCTGGGGGATGAAGATAAGACTAGATTCAAAGGAATTAGTGATCAAGAAGTAGTGTTAAGGAAAAATCAATATGTATAATATTGCAATAAACCTAGAGCTTGAGCCATACGTTGGAGGTTCTTATCAATATTGGTATTCCATTATTCAAGCTTTATCAAATTTTGATAAAGAAAAATATAATATATATGGAATATATACGGATGACAGGTGGAAAGGGATTTTGCTTGAATCAGGAATTCCACAGATTAAAATTCGACAATCTAAAAGAGGAATAGTGTATAAAACGCTAGAGAGAGCATTATGGAGATGGGATAGACAGTGGATTAGAAAACTGTTGATACTTATGAATATCAAAATATCAGACTCGATACTGATAAGACGATTAAAACTTGATCTTATGTTAGATAATGGATCGGGATTTGCTAGAGCATATGGAATAAAAGTAGCCGTTCCAATACATGATTTAATGCACAGATATGAGAAGGATATCCCTGAGTTAGTTGAAGGGTTTGATTATAGAGAAAAACTATTTAGTAGTGAAGCGAAATACGCTGATATAATACTTGCTGATTCGCTATTAGGCAAAATGCATATTATAGAATCATACGGTGAAATATGTTCTGATATTGATGTAAAGGTGGAAGTGTTACCATTTATACCGCCATCATATATTTATACAGACCATTGTGAAAACTCGGAATTGGTATTACCGGACAAATATATATTTTACCCAGCGCAGTTTTGGTCGCATAAAAACCATGTGAATTTGTTAAAAGCTTTGGCTCATTTAAAAAAGCAGGGAATTTTTGTTTCATTAGTGCTATCGGGTTCAAGGCAGAATAACTATGAGCAAGTTTTACGAAGCATTGAGGAGTTAGAATTAAAAGAACAGGTTATGATACTTGGATATATCGCTAATAGCGATATAATATATTTATATCGGCATGCTAGGGCATTGGTTTATCCTACGCTGTTTGGTCCTACAAATATTCCTCCATTAGAAGCATTTTATCTTGGCTGTCCGGTGGCTACATCTGGAATTTATGCAATGCCGGAACAATTAGGAGATGCAGCTTTGTATTTTGATCCAAGGTCTGTAGATGAAATAGCAGATGTTATCAAACGATTATGGCTGGATGATGAGTTATGCAAACAACTCTCACAAAGAGGATTGGAACAGGCGAAAAAATGGGGACCATTACAGTTCTCTGAACGATTAGAAGAGATTATAGAAAAGCATTTGGTAAATTAATATGAAAAGATTTGGCGAATATGCACGTTATTATGATTTGTTTTATGGAGACAAGGATTATAAACGTGAAGCAGAAATAGTTGACAGTTTGATAAAAAAGTATTGCGATCAGGTTAAAAGTGATTCTCAAATTATACTTAACCTTGGTTGCGGAACCGGTAAGCATGATAATGAATTAAGTCTATTGGGGTATCGTATAAAAGGCATAGATTTAAGCCGTGAAATGGTTGATATTGCTATAAACAATTATCAACGAGAGGGCGTGCAATTTGATGTAGGAGATGTCAGAAGCTATTTTGATGGTAAAGAATATGACATATGCACGTCGCTTTTTCATGTTTTGAGTTACCAAACATCAAATAGTGATATCATAAATTCATTTAACACTGCTAACAGAGAACTTAAAAAGGACGGATTATTTATATTTGATTGTTGGTATGGCCCAGGAGTATTGAGTGACAAACCGGTTGTCAGAGTTAAAAAAGTTGAAGATGATGATAGTGCTTTCATTCGTCATGCTATACCTAAAATGTATCCAGAAAAAAATGTTGTAGATGTTAATTATAACGTGTTAGTAATTGACAAGGAGAATGAAACGGTTAAGCAGTTTAATGAAACTCACAGTATGAGATATTTATTTACTCCTGAAGTTGAACTGATGCTCATGCAGAGTGGATTTGAACTCTTAGCGTGTTTGGATTGCAATTCGTTACAAGAAGTTACATATAACAGTTGGACAGCGTATTTTGTCGCAAGAAAGATCAAAGGATTATAAATTATGAATTTTATACCAGTTAATACTCCGTTATTGGACGGAAATGAAAAGAAATACTTGAATGAATGTATAGACACGGGATGGATATCATCTGAAGGACCGTTCGTTAAGCAACTTGAAGAGGGAATGGCAGCTTATGTCGGAAGGAAGTATGGTATAGCTGTTTCAAATGGTTCCGTGGCGTTAGATTTGTGTATAGAGGCGCTAGAATTAGAACCAGGTGATGAAGTCATAATGCCAACATTTACTATTATCTCATGTGCAGCTGCTTTGGTCAGAAATGGTATAAAGCCGGTATTGGTGGATTCCGACCCATTAACATGGAATATGGACGTAACGCAGATAGAGGACAAGATTACAAGGAAAACGAAGGCTATTATGGTTGTTCATATATATGGCTTACCGGTTGATATGGACGTTGTTAATGATATAGCTGATAGATATAACCTTTATATAATAGAAGATGCCGCGGAAGCTCATGGATTAGAGTATAGGAAAAAAAAATGTGGGAGCTTTGGAACTATTACGGCTATGAGTTTTTATCCGAATAAACATATAACTACTGGCGAGGGGGGGATGGTGCTTACTGATGATGAGAAACTACGAAGCAGGTGCGAATCTTTGAGAAATCTCTGCCATAAACCTGGGATGCGTTTTCATCATGAAGAATTGGGCCATAATTTTAGAATGTCAAATATTCAGGCGGCAATTGGCGTTGCACAGCTTGAGAGAATAGAACAACATCTAGAGTTGAAAAGAAAGTTGGGTGAACACTATATAGAATTACTTAAAGATGTAGAGGGAATACAAATTCCAGTGAGAAGGACTGAGTATGCTGATAATATATTTTGGGTGTTCGGTATAGTATTAGACAGAAAATCAGAACTTGATGCGTCAGAGGTAATGAGTAGACTTAGCGAACGGGGAATAGGATGTAGGCCATTTTTCTGGCCTATGCATCTGCAACCTGTATTTATTAGAGAAGGACTTTTTGTCAATGAAAAGTATCCAGTTGCAGAAAGATTGAGTAAGTATGGGTTTTATGTACCAAGTGGACTAACAGTCGATGAGCATCAAAGAGAATATGTTTCAAAGCAAATAAGAAATGTTTTAGGATATTAAGGAGAAAGCTAGTTGAAATATCTTGATTATGATAAGAATTTGATTACACGGATATGCTATGAGTTTTATTATCCAGTGTGGAGACAGCATATTAATAAGCCTCAATCACTTCTTAGAGTTATTTTGTCTTTTACTCGAAGGTGTCTGCATTATTTGTTTTTTGGGGATAAAAAGGAACCAATCGCAGGCAAGATTATATTCTTCTCCACTACTGAGAATAATAATAAAAGCCTTCGCCCAGTTTGGGATAGACTAAAATCAGATGAATATGTGATTTGGGATCGTGATGAGATTTTTTCCGAATCGAAAATACTCTTTTTTTCTTTCGTAAACTTTTATAAGTTTTTATGGACCTACTTTACATCCAGTAAAGATGAGCGGTTGGTAATGAGGCAGTATGATTATTGGTTTACACAAGCGTGGGGATTGTATAAAGTAATAGATAGATTCTTTCTCAAGAATAAAGATCAGATAAAGTTGGTTGTTTTAGCTAATGATGAGAGCCCTGAGAACAGATGTATTGCCGAGAGTTGTTTAAAACAACAGATAAAGACGTTGTATACACAACATGCAGCAGCTACTTTCTCTCTGCCAAATAACATTTTTTCATATTCTTTTTTGGATGGTTATGACGCGTTTCGTAAGTATTCATATTATTACCCAATCAAAGGAAAGGTCTTTTTATCTGGAAGCCCAAGGTTTGATTCTTATTATGGCCCCAAATGTCCTCAATATATTGGAATAGCAACGAATTTGGCTGATGATATGATGAAGGCGATAGATTTATGTTCTTTCTTGAAATCAAAAGGATATGATAATTTGATTTTGCGACCACACCCAAGACAGACTCTTTCTGATGATATTAAGGTTAGATTAAATAACATGAATATACCTATATCTGAGGCAAAGGATGAAAGTACATTCAAGTTTTTATCAAAGTTAGAATTGCTTATTGCGAATAATAGTAGTATTCATTTTGATGCAATGGTAGCAAGAGTGCAGTCGATTAAGTATAATTTTGCTAGTAAACAATATGCTATAAATGACACAGTATGCGATCAGTATTCATTTGATTCCTCGGGAATTGTTATTTGTTGTGAAACGTTTGAAGATATTTTACAAGAATGCGAGAATCCTAGTTTGATTTCAGTTAATAAAATCAAGGAATGGAATGGCGCTGCAAACACAAAACATGAGGGACATGTAGCAGAATTAATTGCTTCATTTATTACTGCACTAATTAACGAAGATGAAGAAGGTAATATATTAGATTGGATTGATTCAGTGTTTTTGTATAATGAAGAGGGATATTATGAGTACAAATAGAGTTATCGGATTCATAAGACGTGTCTTGTACAAAATATGTGATATACTCCCACCACATCCTTCATCCATTTCGCTTGAAGAACAGGCGAGAAAGGCTTTTTACTCATGTGGAGATGAATTAAGGGTAAATGCTCCTTGTGTATGGGCTGCTAAGATAACAGTAGGTAACCATTGTAATTTTAACGGTATGAAAATTCTGGGAGGGGAGTGCGTTATAGGAGATTATTTCCATTCAGGGATAGAATGTATGATTATCGGAGAAAATCATAATTATGAAGGGGAACAAATTCCATATGACAACACTTATATATTAAAGAAAATCACAATTGGTGACTTTGTTTGGTTTGGAAATAGAGTGACCGTTGTTGGAAATGTAACGATTGGAGAAGGGGCTATAATAGGAGCAGGAAGTGTTGTAGTAAAAGACGTACCAGCATGTGCTATTGTTGGAGGAAACCCGGCTCAGGTAATAAGATATAGAGATATCGATCATTTTAATAACATGAAGAGTCAAAGAAAATTTAATTAGGTGGAAGATTTTGAGCTAATCTATAATCAAGGTGCTCAGTTTATCCTTGACAGAACCACTCGATATTTTTATTGTTCACAGTTTATCTAAAAGGATCATGAACAGACAGATTTAATCAAACTGGGTAAACTATAATGCAATTTGGGATAATAAGAAATAGTTTTGAAATAGCATTAAACTATTGGATAATGAGTAATCAATAATATACTAGTATCTCTAGTTATTATATAGATGTTAGTACATATTGATTTCGAAAGGATTAAAACTATGTATGCTGGTAAACGTATTATCGCGATAATTCCTGCTAGAAGTGGAAGTAAAGGTATAAAAAATAAGAATATAGTTAATCTTAACGGGAGGCCATTGATAGCGTACACAATAGAGGCAGCATTAAGATGCCGATATATTGATAAGACAGTGGTGACGACTGATGGTTTGAATATTGCTAATATAGCAAAGAGATATGGTGCGGTTATACCATTTCTAAGACCCAAAGAATTGGCATTAGACAATTCAAAAACCATTGATGCCGTTTTATACACCTTAAAGGAATTAGAAAATATAGGTGAGATATATGATGTATTGGTATTATTACAACCAACATCTCCCTTAAGGACAAGCGAAGATATCACGGGGGCGATAGAAAAATTCTTTATGGAAGGAGAGGAAGGTATAGCATCTGTTTCGTTAGTAAATGATAATCCATTACTCATAAGGGAAATAAATGATGAAGGGAATATGAAAAGACTTATTGACGAAAACAGCACTTGTAGACGACAGGATATGCCCCAATATTATAGAATTAATGGTGCAATATATGTGAATTCAATCCATCTATTAGATGCTGATACAAGTTTTAATGATAATCCTATAGGATACGTTATGGAGATGACACACTCTGTTGATATTGATGAACTGAAAGATATAGTTTTAGCTGAGTATTATCTTGCGAAGGAAGAGAATACGAGATGTTTCTAGGGTATCTATTAATAGAAATAGATTCCATAGAGCAGATGTTAAGATAAATACAGGAGGGAGTCGTGGTAGAGTGAGAAAATGATAAAGATATAGCCTCGACGCGATTTTTTGAAGAATGTTGCTGATGAATAGTTTATTAAAATAAAAAGGATTGATGCAGAGGAGAAGATGTGCCATATTCGGATTGGAAAACAAACGATTTATAAGTGTTATACGAAAACAGTATTATTCTGATTGCTGGTTTACGAGGTGTTAATGTTTATTAGTATCTAAAACAGAAAATAATAAGATTATCAAATCTATATGACAATATTGATACTTGAATTGAATAAGGAGATCTTGATAATTTGGAGACACGATTACTAAACCAATGTAGAGTTTGTTATGAATGTAAAAACAGTATGTTGCACGGAATTTGGCTTGATAAAGAGGGGAACCTACTGTATTATCATAGTACACTAATAGTAGGCAGAATAAGCTGACTAAGATTGGAAAAAGATATGTGTTAAACATATTTTCCCAGAAGCCAAGTCAATGATTTATATGAGAGTTTGTAGATATAGACAAAATACATGAAGAAATAACAATCCTAATAAAAGAAGGAACGTTATTTCATTTTTGCGCCAAAGAGTCCATTTGGTTGTATCAATCATTCATATGGTTCAATGAAGGGAGAAATGTGGTTGATGAAAGGACTTGATAAATGTCCATTATTATGAGGTTTTCTAATCGAATATTAAATAAAAAATGCAATGATAACAAGAAAGACTGACGCAAGTGAAATCGCAAGCTGATTGCTAATACATTTATCCATAAGACGATCGATTAACAAGCTAGTCAGATCAGACGATTAGGGTTGAAGAAAAGGAGAAAGAAGATGATTAACTATCGAAAAGAAGATGCCTATGAATATGAGAATGGCTTCATACTTACATCAAAAGTTTTTAGAATTGGTAATATCTTATCACATTATGAACTATATAAAATGATTCTTAATGTTCCTGGAGATATTGTAGAACTTGGTGTATTTAAAGGGTCGTCATTAGTTCAGTTTGGTTCATTCAGAGAACTCATGGAAAATAAAAATGCTCGAAAAATCATAGGATTTGATGTATTTGATAGATTTCCTGAGGGAGGAGAACTTGAAGGAGATATACAGTTTATTAAAGAATGGAATGAGGAAACAGGTAGTTCTTTTCTGACAAAAGAAGATATTGAAGGGGTACTTGACTATAAGGGAATATCTAATTATGAGTTAATTAAAGGTAATATTCTTACAACAATAGATGAGTATATAAATGTGAATCCGCACTTAAAAATTGCACTTCTACATATCGATTGCGATGTCTATGAACCCTCCAAAGTAGGACTTGAAAAACTGTTTGACAGGGTTTCGCGTGGTGGGATTATAATATTTGATGATTATGGAGTTATAGAAGGCGAAACAAAAGCAGTGGATGAGTTTTTATTGAATAAGCCAGAATATAGATTGGAAAGACTTGTAATCTCACACATGAAACCAACATACATGATAAAAAAATAGGGAAGAAACATAAGCTTAATAGTTAATGCGGATCAAGAACACTGAAACAGGGATCCAGTGTTTTCGGTAGATCTTATTTGGATATATCTGCTGTTTCATTGCAAGTTAGTAATTTGTTCATCAGGGCATTTCATGAAGGACAATAAGCAAACTCATTATGGTGTTTGAGACGATAATTCAAATACTGATATATATCCATACTTAGAGAGTATCGAGTTTATATCATATGTTTAAACATTTATAAAGACAATAGTATAATTTTGAGTACAAGCTGAAATTGGCTGGACATCTATCAAAATCGAGCCAAGCATGGAATAGATAAGTAAGTATAAGGATTACAGGATACACAATAATTGGTTCCTTTAACGGATGACTGATATCATATTTTAGTTCGTACGAATGGAAGATACAGGCGAACCCCGTATATTCACTTGTTTTGTGGGATGTAAGTTGTATAATAACAGAAGAAAAAATTGAATAATAATTGACTGCAGAAGCTTTTATGGATACATAATTAAATTGGTGCCTTTTTAATGCATGAATAATGCATGGATGATGTTTGCCAAATTGAGGCATGCTTATGAAACAGATTATGCCGTAAAGTGAGTTCGAAACGGGATTCTATCTAAGAAAGAAACAGTAAAGCATACTGAAGAAAGATTCCGCTATTGATGCCCCAATAATAGAAGATTTCTGCGATTTTCAAGGATAACCATATAAGAGTTTTATTGTACACATAATAATCTCTACAACAAAAAGTTGTTTAGGGCAGTAGAGACTTAATGCGGAGAAAATAGAAGAAAGAAGAAATTCCTAATAGTAGGTAGAAAACATGATATCAAATTTTGAAATTGGAAATATAAAAATTGGAATAGATGAAGACCCTCTTGTAATACCAGAAATAGGTATTAATCATGGAGGGAGTTTAAGTGTGGCAAAACTAATGGTAGATGCGGCATGGCGAGCTGGAGCTAGACTTATAAAACATCAGACCCATATTGTTAAGGATGAAATGTCGCACCATGCAAAAGAGATTAGTCCTGGAAATAGTTCAGATTCGATTTATGATATCATGGCTCGATGTGCTCTAAGCGAAGAAGATGAGTATGAATTAAAACAATATGTCGAGTCTAAGGGAATGGTATTTCTAAGCACACCATTTTCTAGAGCGGCAGCGGAACGATTGGAGTCTTTTGGAGTTTTGGGGTATAAGATAGGATCCGGAGAACTCAATAATTATCCGTTGATAAAACATATTGCATCGTATGGAAAACCTATGATTCTTTCTACAGGGATGAATGATATTCCGTCAATAAAGAAGGCTACAGCTATTTTGGAGGAACACAAGGTGCCATATGCACTAATGCATACGACTAATCTCTATCCGACACCTCCTGAACTTGTCAGGTTGGGGGCAATGCAAGAAATGATGAATGCATTTCCTGGCATACCAATTGGCCTATCAGATCATACGATGACCAATACAGCATGTATTGCAGCGATGGCCTTAGGAGCGTCATTAGTTGAAAGACACTTTACAGATGTTAAGGACCGTTTGGGCCCAGATATTATTTGTTCTATGGATGAAAAGGAGTGTTTAGAATTAACAAATGCTACTAAGGATATTTGCCTTATGCGAGGTGGGATTAAGGAGGCGACTAAGGAAGAGAAGGTTACAATAGATTTTGCCTTTGCTACGGTTACGTCTATAAAGCCGATAAAGAAAGGGGAACTTTTTACGGAGAAAAATATTTGGGTTAAACGTCCGGGGACAGGTGAAATACTAGCTGCACAGTATGAGGAATTGTTGGGAAGAGTAGCTGCGATAGATATAGAAGATGACACACAGATTTCATGGAAAATGGTAAAAATATGAAGACTCAAACAAAGAAAGTAGTATTTATTACGGGCACTCGTGCTGATTACGGAAAACTAAAAGCTCTTATGCTTATGCTTGAACATAGTGATAAGTTTGAAGTGTATGTTTTTGTGTGTGGTATGCATTTGTCTAAAACATTTGGTTCTACCTATTTAGAGGTAGTTCAGGATGGGTATAAGAATATTCATGTTGCTTATGGATTAAAACAAGCGCAGGATGCGAGTGCAAATTTGGGAGACACTATTTCGTATTTTTCGGGATATGTTGATAGTGTTGAGCCAGATATGATAATTGTTCATGGTGATCGAATAGATGCGCTTGCAGGAGCTGTAGTCGGAGCTCTTCACAATATAATGGTTGGACATATTGAGGGAGGAGAATTATCGGGTACGATAGATGAGTCAATTCGTCATGCCATCTCGAAATTCGCGCATGTTCATTTTGTGTGCACTGAAGAAGCTAGAGAAAGGTTGATTCAATTAGGGGAGGAAAAAGCAAGAATACATGTTATTGGATCGCCTGATATTGATATTATGATGAGTAAAAATTTACCGTCTATAGATGACGCTAAGAAAAGATATGATATATCATTTGATAAATATGCTATTCTTATGTATCACCCTGTTACTACAGAATATAGTTTAATTGGAGAGCATATCAATAAAGTTGTAGATGGTGTAATAGACAGTAAAGAGAATTATATTGTGATTTACCCTAATAGTGATTTGGGCTCGGAAGTAATATTACATGAATACGATAGACTTAGAGATAATTCGCATTTTAAAATTTTTCCATCTTTGAGGTTTGAGTATTTTTTGACATTTTTGAAAAATGCCAAGTATATTATTGGAAATTCTAGTGCTGGAGTGCGAGAAGCTGGAATATATGGAATTCCAGCAATAGATATTGGTACACGGCAAAATGGAAGATATAAAAGCGTGTCAGCTAAGAACATTGTTCATGTTAATGAAGACTCAGAACAAATAGTGGATGCAATCAATAAAGCAGAGAGAAGTTTGGCGGAGACATTTGATTTTGGAGATGGCAATAGTTCTATACGATTTTTTAAGATTATAGAAGACCCTTGGTTTTGGAAGGTTGATATTCAAAAAAGATTTATTGATTTAAAGATGTGAAGGTGAGATAACAACATTATCATGAAGTCTAATAATAGCTTTGTAGAATGATGATTTACTTATCCCATTCTGCTTGCACCATTCAAAGTCTGATAGTCCACTTCGTCTACATTCGGTATTATTCTGTACCATTCCTTATTACTACTTTGTTTGCTAAATCGATTACAACCAAAAAGTAATCTATATGGCAGTATATGATGCTATTTATCTATGTGTTATTAAATCGCCAAGGTTCATTCAATACGTTATTTCACGGGGCACTTACTTATTTACGCCGTATTCCCAGTGGGAGTATCTATAAGATAATTCTGTGCAAGTAGTATATACGCGCCAATTTGTCAGAGCTCCTCTAAGGACGAGATTACAGAAGAGCAAAAAGACAATTATATCCTACAGTATGCCGCGGGGAAATACTGCTAATCAGTTATTGAAAATGGATGATATTGAAGTACTCATCGCAATTATTATGAAACGATGGATATTGTCTCGGAAATGTGGTATCTTTATAAGGTGTCGATGGTCGAGAAATTAAGAGGAATTGTTATGAAACATAATTCTACCCATATGAAACACTTTATATTACTCTCCTTGGTTTATATATTATCTCAAGGTATGCTTCTGGTCGTTTCTGGGAGATGGTGGGATGACTGGGTGTTTTACAACCAATCATGGACAGCACTCAAGGAAATGGGATTGGAAATGGGACGTCCGTCTCTTATTATCATTATGAGATTTATCAGCATTCTTCCCGAATCCGGTTATAGAATTATTACATTTTTTATGATTTATGCGAGCATGCTTTTCACATATGTCGTTTTGAAAAACTGGTTTCGCTTGGACGATAGTTCTTGCTTTTGGATAAGCATGTTGTATTCCGTTATACCAGCTAATGATTCCCGAATCCTTAGCTGCGTTTTCTCTTATACGACGGGTGTGTTCTTTTTTATGGCTGGATTAGCGCTGCTCTCATTTGTGCTATTTAAAAAAGAAAAATTGGAATTGAAATGGCGAATAACAAGTCACATATTGTTCATTTTTTCTTTTATCCTAAATTCAAATCTATTCTTTTATGGATTAATACCTTTAATGATCATATTCAAAGCCAAAAGCTTTAGAAGAGCCATTGGTTATCTTGATTATGTATTGTTACCGGTTTTATTTGCGCTTATAAAATCCATTTTTCTTAAACCATATGGTTTATATGCTGGATATAATAATGTATCATTACCAAATCTTATAAGAGCGATATTTCTTCTGATACCTGCAGACGGCTTGATGATTGCCAATATATTTAAGAATTGGATCTCGGTTAACAAGTCCATTACTATTTGTGTTTTAGCTGGTTTCTTAGTTGTTGCGGTAGTAATGAATAAAAAATTCATACTGGCGCCAATAAATATTGAGATGGCCAATAAGAATACACTTGTTTTGATTGCAGGTTTTTTTTCATTATCACTTGGTGTGCTTCCATATGTTATTGTAAGGCAAACATATCGGCTGTGTACAATAGGATTACTTGGCAGGGATTCTACTTTAGTAGCCTTTGGAAGTGCATTAATTGTATACGCATTGGTAAACATCGTAATAAATGCTCCACTTCGTAAAGCTGTATATATTACGCTAATCATTTGTGGGATTCTTTTTTTTAACAGACAATATCTTGTGTATCAAAGGGATTATTACAGACAATTAGGCTTCGAGGAGAGTATTCGAGAAAACCAAGACATTTTAAAAGATTTCCATACCATGTTATATATGTGCGATGACACCGATGAGCTTAATGCAGCAAGGTTTTATTCACTTAACGCTATAGTTGAAGAGGTTTTTCATCGACAGGATAAGTACATTATGTTAGAAGCTTCACAATTACAGGATGATAGGCTTGAAGATTATGTAAAATCCGACAATTATCACATGTCAGAGTATGATATAACATATAAAGAATTGGATGTGATAGCCAAGTACTCGATGGATATCAGTTTGGCTGACACATTGAAGATGAAAGTTTTCGAAGCAATAGGAAGCAAACGATTCGATGCTTTCATAAAAGAAAAAAAAGATCTAAAGTTGTATATGAGTGGAACATCAGAATTCGATGACATTATTCATTCTATGAATAGCTTAAGTAAATAATGGGCAAAATGAGATGAAAGCATCAGATTATTTGGTTGATTACCTAATTACTAAATGTACAACTGATGTTTCCTGATATCTCGGTGGGATGGGCACACACTTTATGGATTCATTTGGAAAAAGGTCAAAGGAAATCCAAACAAATATAACTAATCACGAACAATCTGTAGCATTTGCAACATGAGGTTATGCACAAACGCAATAAATAAACTGTCTCATAAATCGTGGTTAATGCTAAAACGAGTATAGTATGATAAAAAAGGAATAAAAAGTGAAGAAGATACGAATTATTGTTAGATTGGATATTAAGGATGATTATGTAGTAAAAGGCAGGCAGTTAGAGGGAGTTAGACGTATAGGAGATCCTAATGAATTTGCCCTAAAATATTGCGAAGATGGTATAGATGAAATCATATATATTGACAACGTTGCCAGTTTGTATGGAAGAAATAGTCTTGGAAATGTAATCTCCAAGACTACAGACAACATATTCATTCCTGTAACAGTAGGGGGAGGTATTAGAAATGTCGAAGATGTGAGGAGAATCCTTTCGCAAGGTGCAGATAAAGTTGCAATTAATACTGCTGCTATTATATCAAATGGTATTATCACCGAGGTGGCAGATAGTTTTGGGTCTCAATGTATGGTACTTTCAATACAAGCAAAAAAAAAGAATGATGGATCATGGGAGGCTCTATATGATAATGGAAGAGAACATTCGGGGAAAGATGTAATCGAGTGGGCAAAGCAGGGAGAAGACTTAGGGGCTGGTGAGATTTTATTAACTTCTGTTGATAATGATGGGATGATGTCTGGATTGGATTTAGAACTTGTTGCTGCAGTGAATGAAAATGTAAGTATTCCAGTAATCGCATGTGGAGGCGTAAGAGATGGAAAGGATGTTATAGAAGCTGAAAAAATTGGGGTTTCTGCTGTAGCGGTAGGAAGCTCATTGCATTATAATAAGATTACAGTTGGTGAATTAAAACGTCAAGTAATTGATTTAGGGGGAAGTGTAAGAGTATTATGATAGCTATTATTGACTATGGTTATAGCAATCTTCTAAGCATTAGAAGAGCTGTTGAACAATATGAAAAAGAATGCATAGTAACTAATGATCCAACTGATTTGTGCGATGCTGATAAAATTATTTTACCTGGCGTTGGTAGTTTCATATCTGGAATGACTAAGCTTAATGAGTTAGGCTTTTCTGTCGCTATTCGAGAACAAAGTGAAAAAGGAAAGCCAATTTTAGGAATATGTCTTGGAATGCAGATGCTTCTTGACGAAAGCGAGGAAGGAGGGGCGTTTGGGGGATTAGGACTAATTCATGGTAAAGTAACAAGAATACCGAATTACGATATTATGAGTTGCAGACAGGATGTTCCGCACGTTGGATGGGAACAATTATATCCCACCGACTCTGGATTCAAGAATTGTGAATTTTTTAAATACCCAAATAGAGTTGGAGAAGTATACTTTGTACATTCATATGAAGCCGTTGTTGATGATGCAGAGAATATAATGGCCACCGTATTATATGGTGGACGAGATATTGTGGCTGTTATTCAAAATAAAAAAACTATCGGATGTCAATTTCATCCTGAGAAAAGTGGTAAATGTGGACTTGAGATGATTGAGAAATTTGTAAATGATTTCTAGAAAGGATTTTTATGGAAAAACTAAAAAGATTTATTCCTATAGACTATAGTTTGTATGAAAAAGATGAATATGATGCATCTAAAGTAAAATATGGACTTCCTAGTGAAGTTAAGTTCTGCAAAAGATGTGTAATTTCTAATCAAAGACCAAGTTCTGTGGTTGAGATTAAAAATGATCAAAAGGGTAAGAAAGCAGTCATTCATTTTGATGATGAATGTATATGTGATGCCTGCCACGCTGTAGATATGAAAAATAACAAGATAGATTGGAAAGAGCGAGAACGTGAATTAAGAGCTCTTTGTGATGAATATCGTAGATCAGACGGAAGATACGATTGTATTGTTCCGGGAAGCGGAGGAAAGGATAGCTTTTACACTTCTTATCTTTTAAAATATAAATATGATATGCATCCGCTTACAGTTACTTGGGCTCCCCATATATATACACCGTGGGGATATGAGAATTTTCAAGCTTGGATTGCTTCTGGCTTTGATAATTATCTTTTAACTCCTAATAGTAAAACGCATAGACTGCTGACTCGTTTGGCAACCGAGGTGTTATTACATCCTTTTCAACCATTTATTATAGGGCAACGCAATATAGCTCCTAAATTGGCTGTTAAATTGGATATTCCGTTGATTTTTTACGGAGAAAATCAAGCAGAATACGGTAATCCGATTAAAGAAAATGACAGTTCGCTTATGGATTCTAAGTTCTTTACGTTGGATGACAAAAATAAAACTATACTAGGCGGAGTGACATATAAGGACTTAATAAATGATTTTAAAGTGGATCCGTCGGACCTTGATATTTATATGCCAACACAAGTGGATGATCTTAATAAGACTAAAGTCAAAATGCATTATTTGGGATATTACGAGAAATGGCATCCACAAGAAGTGTACTATTTTTGTATGGAACATGGAGGATTTAAACCTTCTCCGGAAAGAACAGCGGGCTCATATTCAAAGTATAGTAGTATCGATGACAAAGTAGATGATCTGCACTATTACACAACATTTATAAAATTTGGAATAGGCCGTGCTACATATGATGCAGCACAAGAGGTTCGGCATGGAGAAATAACCAGAGAAGAAGCTCAGGCATTGGTTCGCAAATATGATGGAGAATGGCCATCTAGATTTGAGGAAGAGTTATGGAGATATCTTTCGATAAATGAAACGGAATTTCCTGAAGCAAGTAAAATGTTTGAACAGCCAATAATGGATAGAGAGTATTTTCAACATTTATGCGATAGGTTTAAATCTCCACATATTTGGAAGTATTCTAATGGTGAATGGATTCTTAGGAAATCTGTTTATGGAGATAATATCTCCAATGAAAGATGGTGGAAATAGTGGAAAGCCCTATTGTATTTGATTCTCAATGTGAAAGATACAACTGAGGGTTAAAACGGGTTAAGACAAAAATACAAAGAACAGGACTGGATGATATTGATAGTATGGAGTATTAGAAGAGTTATGCTAACTGGCGCGTATTGGGGTATTTTTCATTCCCTAATTAAGACATTAAATGCTGTGGAGGCAAATTAGTATGATCTCGGGTTTGGTTTCTGTGATTATTCCAACATACAATAGATTTGAAAAGACTATTAGAGCTGTTAATTCAGTAAAAGAGCAGTCTTATAAGTGCGTAGAAATAATTGTGTGCGATGATCAATCGACAGACAAATCTTATGAAGATTTGAAAGAGTATTTCATCGATGATGAAAGTGTTAAAATAATCAGAAGTATAGGAATAAAGGGTGCAAATTCAGCGAGATTGATGGCCATAAACTTTAGCAAAGGTGAATTTTTAGCTTTCCTCGATAGTGATGACGAATTAACTGAGAACAGTATAGAATCGAGATTAGATGTTTTTAACAGAAATCCGGAGTGTAGATTGGTATATGGGGATTCTATTAGTGGTAATTGTGTTAATCATTATGATGATATTTCCCAATATAATTCAAGTAAGTATTTATATGAAGAGTTATCACTATGTGAATTTGGAACAATTATGATCAGACGATGTGTTTTTGAAGAAGGTCTATTAATGGACATATCTTTAAAATCATGGCAAGATGACGATATGGTATTATCGGTTAATAAACTATATAAGGGTGAAACAGAAAAGATTGTTCATTGTAAAGATATAGTTTTACAACATAATTTCTCTCAGGTATCAATTACATCAAATAAAAAGAATTTGTATATGGGCATAAGGTCAATAGTAAAAAAATACAAGAAGGATATATTATCTGAGTGCGGAAGAATGAGATTAATGTATTGGTATGTAAGAGTTTTATATCGATTTTGCGAATCAAAATATAATGATATAAACTTCATAATACCTAAAAGAATTGTTGGTACAATTGGAAATGCATGCTTGCATGTGTGCAAGAAGAAATTTCGACACATATGGGGATGATGTTTGGAAGTTATAATCTTGAAAATAAGAAGAGAATAGTCATATAAATATCGTAGTTTAAGTCTTAATTCACGAGATAATTAATTCACAATAAAGGCGTTTGTATATTTATATGAACAGCAAAGCAAAAGTCCACTGAGACAAATGATAAGATTAGCGTCAAAACGATTGATAGAACCCTATATGCGTATTATGAGTATGGTGAGAATAAGTTTATAAGAGGTAGAAGCGGATAAATATCGAAGTTTTGATATATTAGTATTATTGAATGAAAAAAGGCTATAAGATAATGTTTAACTTATCGAGAACACAACAAAAAGGAAAACAATATAGGATTAATGCCATAACCTATGCTAATAACGTATACAAGAACGCAGCAAAGCTATGCATTCAAACTGCAATAAAGCAGGGAAAAGCGGACAATGCAATTTGGTTTAGGCCGGAAGACATAGATGAAGTATTCTACGAACAAAATCGGGAGATTTTAACGCAAAAAAGGGGAAATGGATATTGGTTGTGGAAACCATATTTTGTTTTTAGGATGTTAGAGGATATTTCATATGGAGATATTCTTGTGTATAGTGATGCGGCAATATATTATTTGAGAAGCATTGAGATTCTTATTACGACCATGAATGATAATAATGAAGACATGCTTTTTTTTACTTTAGAAGACACTAGAACAGATGCCAAGTATTCAAAATATGATTTATTTGAGGAATTAAAGCTCGATTATGATCAATATGCATATTCCGCCCAAGTGGATGCCTCTTTCATGTTAATTAGAAAGACCGACGAGACCATTCGGTTTTGCAAGGAATGGTTAGATCTATGTTGTAATAAACATTTACTCACAGATGAAGCTAGTCATCTTGGGGAAAAAAAAGACTTCATAATGCATAGGCATGATCAATCAATTCTGAGCTTGTTGATAAAAAAGTACAATATCAAAAAGAGTCCATGCGTATCGCAATACAGAAAATTGATGAATGGGAATGAAACGCATAGTTTACAGGTAATAAATCACCATAGATTTCCTAATGCAAGTAGTAGAATAGGAGTAAGGTTTCAACAGACTGAAATTGTAAATATGATTCGATATAAAAGGTATTTATGCAACAAAAAAACAGATATGCTATGTCCGCTATGTGGAGATGGAAAAGAGAAAAAGCTTTTTAAGTATGTTACATTTGATGAATATGAAAAAGCATATCTACATCTATATGGAAATGCTATTAATTCTAGAGATATTATTAAATATGAATATAAAATGTGGGAGTGCTCAGAGTGTGGCTTGGTATTTGCTGATCCCATGATACCTGGGGACAGTGAGTTTTATGAGAAAATCACTATACATGATAGTTATTATTTGGAGCATAGATGGGAGTGGGATCCTGTTGTGCAATATTTAAGAGACAATAATATTACTTCGATTTTGGAGGTGGGATGTGGCACAGGAGCTTTCATGAATTATGTTAAGGAACGAGTTCATGACATTGAAATAGTTGGGATTGACATGACTAAAACAACATGTGAAAAAGCTCGAGTTAGAACTGGACTAGAGGTTTTCTGTGGTACAATAGATGACTACATCAAAGATTTCCCGGACAGAGAGTTTGATGTAGTTTTGTCTTTTCATTGTCTGGAACATGTATTATCACCCAAAAGCTATGTTCAGAATATGTTATCAGTCTGCAAAAAACATGGGAGCATCATAAACAGTTTTCCATATAGTGATAGGATTGTTGAACCTTGGATTGATTGCGGTAATCTACCACCACATCATATGACTCGTTGGAATCAGAAGTCAATAATGAATTTGGGAAAACAAATTGGCTGTCAAGTTGATATGATAGCTCCAATAGCAGACAGTTCATATTCATACGTAAAGACAACACTCGTGAATACGTTTTTCGATTTCAGTGAACATAAGAATGTAAGTAGGAAAAGATTATTACAAATGTGTTGTAAGCATCCTATCATAACAATTAAGGAGATCATCAGAACTAGTCTTCGTGATATTGCTGAATTATCTGAAACGATAGATGGAAAAAAGAAAAAAAGAAGAGCACCTTATGTTGTAATGACACATATACGAAAGGAAAAGTTTAATGAGTAAAAAGTGGAGAATTTATATAGTAGGGCATAATTCTATTCATGATGAAACTATAAAATGCGATAAGTCTTTCAATAATGACAACTACTACTTTTTGAATGTAGGGAACAAGGAAGAACTACTCAATGCCAGTGAGTATAAAGTTATTAATCAAAGAGAGTTCCCGACATATATAGATATGGGAAAACAGTGGGCAGAGAGCGAAGGCTTATATAATCTTTGGAGAAGTAAAACATACACAGATTTAGATTATATTGGTAGTATTCATTATGATGTGAAACTTGAACTTGACAAAAAATTCGTAATTGGTTCGAAACACAATATTACTCAAAGAATTAACAGATATATCAACAATCGTGAGAGAGGACATATTAGTTTTGCTACATATACAACTGAATATGATTTTGGACAGAGAGTGATGCTTGATCCTAGATATCCGAATCAAGTTACTGGGGATGGTAGAAATTGTTACTATAAAATTATAGATGATTATAATACTTTTTTTAATACAGATTTCACCGTTGAAGATTTTCTTAAAATCAGAAAAGTAAACCTATGCTCGTGTTTCTTGATTGATGTTGAAGGCTTTGATAAGATGATGTCCTTTTTTGATTCTGTAGTAAAAGGACGCAGTTTAGACGCGTATAATACTGACTTGGCAAATAGGATGCAAGGCGCAATGGCTGAAAGATATTTTGGACTATTTATGTTGTTCGAGTATCCTAGGATGAAAGACTTGAATTTGTTACATATGTATGATGCAGGTTGGAAATAGATGGTATGAACATCTTTTGTTGAAACATAATTATGAGGTAGAAACCACTTATGGTGAAAGTTGTAATAACTAAAAAAGATATTTGTGGGATTTCCTGCATTTCTTTGACGACAGTTGCAATTATGATGGTAGTATACGCAATAAAAGGGATTTACCCTTTCGGATATAATACCATTTCATCGTATGATATGGATGAACTTATTTTACCTTTGTTTTATCACCTATGGGATTGGCTGCATGGGGAAAGTGATGCTTTTTTTACTTGGCGTATAGGGGGGGGGGAGGAGACCTTAGGGGATTTCTGAGTGAATGTGGCATGTTTAGTCCACTGAATTTCCTGATTTATTTCTGCAAGAGGACTAATCTCCCTTATTTCATTGGGATATTAACTGTTATAAAAATGGCATTAATGTCCGTATCTATGTATATATATTTGAGATTTAGATGCGAGTATGACTTTTTGTGGTTTTATGGTTTGGCAGTTGCGTATGCTTTTTCTCCATGTTCATTAATCTATTATTTTTTACAATTCTTATTAGATGCAGCTATTCTTCTACCATTGTTAATGTTAGGCTATAGAGCAATTATTGAAAGGCGTGATAATAGACTATATTTTATTATCTATAGTATATGTTGTTCTTTAAACATTTATGTTACAGTGATGATATCTATATTTATTATCATTTACACTGGGATTGTTTTTGGTGTTTTGAGAAAAGATGAGAATAAAGTCGTAATAGTACGTGATGTTTTTTTCTCATCTCTTTTGGGACTAGGGTTTAGCTCATTTGCGTGGGTACCAGCTGTCGATTGCATAATTAAATCTGCAAGATTTGATTCCACAAGAAATAATCTTTTAAGTACTTATTTATCTGCAGTAACTAATGAGGATTGGGCTTTTTATATTAAAGGATTCATGGTAATTGGCTCAATACCACTAATTATACTAATAATTTTATCGTTTATATATAAGTTTATAAGGCATAAATATGAGAAAAAGATAATTGCTACAAATAAAACTGAGATTATTGCAGGACTGCTATTAATAGCTATGGTTGTCTCTGTTTTTATACCAGGTGTGGAATTATTATGGACTATGGGAACTCGCATTGCATATCCTGTAAGGTTTATGTTTATTGTATCGTTTGTTTTGGTTGATACTATTTGCATCTTAGTTTTATCAAATAAGATATATGATACAAAATTGGTAAAGATAGCATTCATATTGCTGGTAATAGTCATTGCATTTTTCAATAGTTATAAATGGATTAGATTAGATGGATTAGACTACTCAAGAAGCGAATATATTATTAAGGCAAACGAGATTTATGAACGAAATATACCCAATGATGTATTCATAAAGTATCGCGAAGGATCAGGAGAAATGCATGAAAACTATGGCCTAATATCTAAAACTAATTCAATCGGTCAGTATGCGCACATTGTTCCGCGCGATATAGCAGATACTTATGCTAAATATGGTTATACTAAGTATGCTCATAAAACAAATGAGATTGGAGGAACTATTTTTTCAGATTTGGTCTTAGGGGTTAAGGGAGTAATAAAGGATTATGAGGTAGAGGATTATGATTATTCAATGCCGCCTGTTTTCTTCGTTGATAATGATATAGAATTTAATGGGAATATTTTTGACTTCCAGAATAGCGTCAACCATATACTAGGATCAGATGATGGAAATCTCTTGATAGAACGTTTCAGAATAAGCCCCAATGTGAATACTACAATAAGGGTTGACGGAAAAAAATGGATGTATTTATATCTTAAAGATATAAATGAAAACACATATCTAGATCAGAATAGGCTTACGATTTATGTAAATGATAGTGCTGTTAAGACAAAATCTTGGGGGGATCATGATTACAATGGATTTCCGCAGTACTTAAATAATGGATTATTGTTTTTGGGAAGCTTTTGTGATGAAAGTATAGAATTATTGGCAAGAACAATAAATGATGCGGTTGAATTAGAAGTAGGCTTACTTGATGAAGAAGTATTAAGGAATTGTATTAAATCAGTTAATGACAAAAATCAAATTGATAGTGTACAAGAGGGATTACGATCAATAGAACTCAAAGTACAGAGTGCGGACGCTATATCAGAAGGCTATTTATTTATTCCAATAGTTTATGATAACAGGTGGAAATGTTTGCTAAATGGAAAACGTGTTGAGTTAGAATCAATAATGGGGGGATTTATAGGAGTTCCTGTGCTTTCAAGTTCGAATCATGTATTATTAAAGTACGAGCCCATTAGTCAAAAAATTGGATACTTAATTACTATGGTTTCGATCTTGTTGGTTATAGTGATTTATCATATATCACCTATTAAGAAAGTTTTATGGGGGGCTTCCGAGCTAAACGGGAAAATATTAAAAATCGAGAATAATCTATATACATTTTTGTTTGTTATATTTACAGTTTTGTTCTTTGTCATACCTCTTGGGCATTTCGTTTGGATGCGTATTATAAAACTATGTGGAATAATTGGATTAATATGATAATTATAATTTCAAACAGGTTAGACAGGGGATGATTAAATGCATCTGAAAATGGTAGATTATTAGGCATGTTGGACGGTAATATATTATGGATTATAGACGTAAGAGTATATTTTGGTCTTTATTTGAGAGCAAAAACTATGCAGTTAGATACATAAGATACAAGCGAAATATGTTTTCTGAAAGATTTTTCGGTCACGAGTATTGGCCATTACCAACGTTTGAGGCAGGAAAAAAACTATTATCACTTGATGATACAAATAAGACAATTGCCGAATGTATTTTGAATGGAAAAGCATCTTGGGTGGGACGTTTTGGCGGAACTGAAATGAATATGATATATGAGTTCTTAAAACATCGAATTCATGAAGATTATGATAATCGCAAAGATGCAACAGGAAGACTGTGTGAATTATCCGGTTTCTTTCCAAATGAAGTTTTGATGGGAGAAAGATTTGTCGATTTAATGCTTGATTGTTGCAAGGATATTGATATCCAGGCGGCGTGGGGAAGATATATGGCTGATTATATATATAAGGTATATCAGCCCAATACGATTTTAACAAGGCTTGACAGAATAGAGCCTTGGAATATGTATAAAAGCAGATCAAATATTAAACCATGGAGTCATGCATTAAAGGGCAAAAGGGTGTTAGTAGTCCACCCTTTTGTTGAGTCTATAGAGAAACAATACTATAATAATCGGATACATATATTTGAGAATATATATCATGCGGATGATATACTTCCTGAATTTGAATTACAGACCGTTAAAGCTGTACAAACACTTGCGGGAGAAAAAGATGAGAGGTTTAAAAACTGGTTTGAGGCTCTTGACTGGATGACGGATGAATGTGCGAGTAAGTCATTTGATGTTGCAATTATTGGGTGTGGAGCTTATGGATATCCATTGGCGGCAAGGATTAAGAAGATGGGTAGATGTGCAATCCATCTTGCTGGAGCCACCCAGTTGCTGTTTGGAATAACTGGGAGAAGATGGGAAACTGAATACATATATAAGGATTTTAGAGATAAAGTCATTAATCAGTATTGGATCAGACCTAATGTAAACGAAGGAATAGAGAACAGGGATTCGGTAGAATCATCATGTTATTGGTGATTTTTCAATTTTGAAAGATAAGATGTATTAACTTAATTCAGTTTTGGCATTTATATAATAGTTTTTCTGTTGTCATGAAAATTGCATGCTAGATTACGTAGATATATTTTTTATCGAGCGTCATATTTTGATTGTCATACGGGGGCACGTGTTTAGTTGCAGCCATTCTTATCGAAAAACAGAGAGAAGAAAAAAAGTAATATATAATCTATCGATTGTATTGACAGCATTATCTCTTGCATTTACAAAATATAGTGGATTTATCGGTGGTAGTTTTACGAGTATATATGTACCAACAGGTATGCTGATTGATATATTATCATCTATGGAAGTAGAGGAATAATATATTTGCTTAGACTATATTAAGAATAAAAAATTCAAACGGGGCAAACTTGAAATGGAAAATGAAACCCAAAATCATTTGATAAATCAAGCAGATTACAAAGTTGATCGATATACATGTTTGTTGCGTATTCTAATGGCTTTTGAAGTAGTACTTGTACATTTCGGGGGAGATTTAGATTATAATAATCTGTCTTTAGTTGGTAAAGTATTCGTACTATTAGAGAAAAGTGCAGTGCCGGTTTATATTTTGCTAGCGTTTTACTATTCTGCAAAATGGCTGAGCGAGAGTGATATCAAATTGCTAATGCGTCGATTGAAAAGATTGTTGATTCCTTTTGTAACGTGGAATTTAATATATATCGTAGCCACTATTGTATTAATAGGAAATATTACAGTTAGGGAAATATTAGCCCAGTTACTATTGGGATCTTCTGAGTATATACTTCCCCCCTTTTGGTATGTTACTGACTTGGTGATTTTGACTCTCCTTTTTTTCTGTGTTTTTTATTTGTGTAAAAGAAATAGAGAAAGATTAGTATGTTTAGCTTTACTAATAAGCCTAGTTGTTTTTGTTCAAATAGAAAACTCTTATTACACATTTTTTAATAATTTTGCTTATGAAATAAAATATACCATAGGGCGATTGATAGAAATGATTCCATATTCGGTTTGTGGGATTATTTTATATCAATTATCTGAAAGAAATATTCTTTTTAAGTATAGGTATGTTATTAGCGTATTCTCATTATTCGTATTAGTCCTTTCTCAAAAAGTACATGTAATTTCTGATCATTTAGGTTATGGGGGATTAAAACTGTTTATCATATCAGTACCGTTAGTTGTTGTAGCTTTGGCAAATAAAAATGAATGTTGCGGAAAAGTCGATGGCATCATTTATTATGTATCCAAACTTTCTTTTGGGGTATATTGCCTACATTGGGGAATTGGTCAAATATTCAATCGTTTTAATAATCAGTACAACGGATTTACAAAGTGCGTGATAATAACACTCATCTGTTTTTCTTTATCATATATTATTTCTTGCACCAAGATTAAGACAATAAAAATGCTGGTTATGTAGATATAATTAAATGAGATTTACAAAGGGGCTTGTTCAATATCAAAAAGGGTTTCCGAGATGCATATATGTTAGCAGCGTTGAAATCAGATGTTGAAAGTAGATAACGGCTCAATATAACAATATGTTCAAATAATAAATTGGGTGGTCGAAATGAATATTGAAAGACAATTGTTAGATATATGCAAAATAAACGTTCCATGTTACTGGTTGGATTCATTTGAAGGAAATAATATATACATATTTAGAGAGGATTTGATACCATATTCCTTCGGTGGCAATAAGGTTATAATTGGGATTAAATATTTTGAGGATATGAAAAAAAAAGATTGTGATTGTATGGTTGCATATGGGAGACCACAATCTAATCTATGTAGAGTGCTGTCAAGTATATGTAAAAAAAGCAATATACCATATCACATTTTGGCTCCTGTACATGAAGATGATAAAGAATCATTAAATAGTAAAATCGCCGAAATGATGAATGCACAAATACATATGTGCGAAAGACAGAGTATTAGTGATGAAATACGAGAAACAATAAATAAGCTTAGATTACAAGGACTTAAGCCGTATTATATCTATGGAAATGAATTTGGAGTTGGTAACGAAGATGTCCCGGTGTCGGCATATGTTGAACGATATATAAATATGATACATGCTAATGTAGTGCAATATAGTATAAATGATATTGTATTGCCTTTGGGAACAGGCATGACGATGGCGGGTATAGCCAGAGGTGCAGATTATTGCAGAGATGTTATAGATATTATAGGAATAAGTGTAGCTAGAAAAGTTGAAACTGCTTATGAATACTATACTAAGTATTTTAATTCGTATCATGGCGAGAATAGCGGGAATGACGATGTAAAACGAATAATACTAGATGATTATATTCTCGATGGATATGGGACCTTTAATAATGATGAAGAGGGGACAATTTATGAAGCGTTTTATAAATATGGTATTCCATTAGACCCCACTTATGTAGGAAAGGCTTATTGGGGTATGAGAAGATGGATAAGAAGCGAGGGTATTTCTGGAAAAAATATACTCTTTATTCATACTGGTGGCGTACCGATTTGGTTTGATTATATTTTAGAAAGGAAATAATATGTTACCGTTTGATTATAAGTTGACTCAAAGCCACCCTGTTAGTAGTGACGATGAGCAGGTTGAAGAACTTAAGAGAAGTGATATTCCTTGTATTTTATGGGGGGCGGGAGAAGTAGCTGAAAAGGTTTTCGATTATTTAGAAAAGAATAATGTCAAGATAAAAGAGGTGTTAGTTGACACAGACCAGGCATGCTTCTTTCACAATATTCCAAGTATAAGCAGGAAAGAATTAGAAAAAAAATACTCAAGAGTTAATCTAATAATTGGACATAATAGGTATGATTATTATAATAGAATAAAAAAAGAGATTAAAAATATAGAGAATATATACGCGTTTAGCAGTATATTTGGATGGGATGAGAATTTCGATGTTTCTTTCATAAATGAACATGAAAAAGAAATAAGTGATGCTTATTTCCTTGGATTTGACTCAAAATCAAAGTTGGCATATGAAGAATATATAAACGCTAGGATATCTAAAAGCCCATTTTATATAACAAGTGACTGTATACTGGATAAATTTTTTAAGAATTCAATAATAGATGCAGGTGAAAATGAGGCGTTTATGGATATAGGGGCATGCAAAGGAAATATGCTCGGCATCTTTCATAAAGAAACTCATGGAAAGTATAAAGGAATCATAGCGCTTGAACCTGAAAAAAATAATTATGCAGAATTAGAGCGGTATGCTGATACTAGTCTTCATGATGTTCTTACTAAAAAAATAGGTTGCTGGAATGAAAAGACTGAACTGGGTTTTGTGGTGGATGGAACAGGAAGATCAAATCATATTGGTCAAGATGAAGACAATACTATTTATATTGAAGTAGACAAAATAGATAACATTATAGCAGATAATAGAGTTACCATATGTAATCTGTTTTTACAAACAGGGGTTAAGGAAATGATATTAGGTGCGGAACAACTCTTAAGAACTCAAAAGCCTAAACTGATCGTGGGGATAGGATTGCGCAAAGAACATTTTTTTGAAATCCCTAAGCTGATTAAAGAAATGAATAATGGGTATCACATTTACTATAGATTCTTTGGAGCGCTCCCTTCCAGATTTTATATTTTGGCAGTATAACGGCAGGTGAAAAATATATGATTAAAGAAAGCGTTTTAGTGACAGCGATAGGCTCTATGTCGTCTGCTTCAGTTATTGAGAGATTGAAGGACAAATATAGAGTTGTTGGGACAAGCATATATGAAAGAAATTGGATCTCAGAAAGCGTCTTGGTAGATGCTTTTTATAAGATATCACCAGCCAAAGATGAATCAGATTATATATATGAAATAATCGAGATAATAAAGAGAGAAGGAATACAATACATAATACCGTTGACAGATGTTGAAGTTGATGTAATGAATAAAAACCGTGCATCTATTGAGCAGTTAGATTGTATAATATGTATATCAGGGGAAAACACAATTGATATATGTAGAGATAAGGAAAGGATTGAAAAACACTTAAAGTTAAAGACAGATGTAAAATGTATACCAACAATAAGCAAGGAAGAAGTAATCATTAATAATATTTTCCCATGTATTTTAAAACCGAAGCGAGGGCGTAGCTCTGAGGGCATAGAAATTATTAATGATAAAGAATATTTAGATTTTGTGAGTAAAAGAGTTACATGCGAATATTTATTACAGCCATATATTGGGGGTGATGTTGTTTGCGTTGATTTAATAAGGCAGAAAATGTCAAATCTATCTATGTTGGTATCTAGAAAGGAATTGTTGAGAACTAAAAATGGGGCAGGAATTTCTGTACATGTCTTTTGCGACAAGGGACTAAATGAAATATGTAATGTAGCAGCTGAAGCATTAGATATAAATGGATGTGTTAACTTTGAGTTTATTCAAACTGACAATGGAGATTATTATTTCATGGAGTGTAATCCGAGGTTTTCAGGTGGAATTAATTTTTCGATGATGAGCAGTGGATATGATTTTATAAATAATCACGTAAACTGTTTTGGTAAAGGCTGTAAGATAGATGCACCGGTCAATTATGGTGAAATGTATATTGCAAAGAGATATGTTGAGTATGAACTATAATTTGACAAATCAAATTTTAAAAAGTTGAGGGAAAAACATGCTAAAAGTAAATACACGTACGAAGATATATAACGCTATTCCCCAAGGAATCATCAAAAAGTGGGAGAGTTACAAACATAATAAATTATTATACAGATGTATTCCTGAAGGCGAGTTTTATGATAATGGCTTGTTTTCAAATTTGAGAGATTCAAAGAAATATTATTCTCAATATGGACAGGACTACTTTTTGGACAAAGTGATATTCAACGGAAAAAAAGATGGTTTTTTTATAGATATTGGAGCTAATCATCCGTATGAATTAAGCAATAGCTATTATTTTGAAACTATCGGTTGGAAGGGAATTGCGTTTGAACCACAAGCAGAACTGTGTGATTTATGGAAGAATGCAAGGACTACACCGTGCTATAATTATGCCTTAGGGAATAGCAGGTCTGAAATAGCTTTTGTTGGAAGCGGAATCTGTGCTGGAGTTAAAGAGGTTGTTGAAAACAGCGAAAAACTTAATGAAGTTATGGTTAAGCAAGAGCGCTTAGAGACAATTCTTGATAATCTGAATATTTCTCAAGTCGATTTTGTATCGATTGATGTTGAAGGATACGAACTGGAAGTGCTAAAAGGTATAAATTGGAGCAAGGTGAACATACAATGCTTTATTATTGAGAATAATAAAGATGAAGAATTACCGAATACTTATTTGAGAGATTATATGAGAGCGCGGGGATATAAGTTTGTTGGGAGAGTCGTAATTGATGATATTTTTTTAAAGGAACCTCGTGTTTAGTTATTCACAATGGAAAATTTATGAAGTATATATATGGACTGGTTATACGGTTATATAATTGCATAATAGCGACAAAAATAATAAATAATCCGAATCCAATGATACGCAGAGTTAGGGCGGCAATTTATCATAATATATGTTTTGAGCAAAGGGTTTGTTTGGGAAGCAAAAATAAAGAAAAAGTATTTTATGTCATAAGATGTCCGCAAGATGAAATGGGCCTATTTGCGATTATCAATTTTGTTGTGTATCATTTGAAAATTGCAGATAAAAATGGATATGACCCAGTAGTAGATTGGCAACATTACCCCAACAAGTACTTTTCCGAAAACGATAAGGTGGGAAAAGAAAATGCCTGGGATTATTTTTTCGAACCAATTACTAACGTTTCGTTGAAAGATGTTTACAAAAGTCATAACGTGATAATGTCTTCTGGCGATTGGGATGCAGGTGCAATAGGAGAAATTAATAACATAAATGCATTGCATGAGAGCCATAGAATATTCAACAAATATATAAGATTAAATGAAGAAATGAGGAATAGAGTCAACATTGAAGCTGAGCGAGTTGGGGTAAATACTAGAAGAATTCTTGGATTGAAGATTCGAGGTACAGATTTTGTTGTAACAAAACCAAAAGATCATTCAAAGGTTTTGGATTTTGAATCAACTATTGATATTGTCAAAAGAAAAGAAGAGGAATGGGGGGGCTTTGATGGGATATATTTATCAACAGAGGATGAAGAAGTGTTAAATGATTCCCAAAAAGAATTTGGAGAAAGATTGTATTATACAGAAACTAGAACATATCATAAGAATGAAATAAATAGTAATTGGCTCGGAGAAGTGATTGATAAAATGGAAACAGATAAAATAGAACCTCTTAAGGGATATCTTATTTCCACGTATATTCTTTCAATGACCGATTATTTGATCGCACCTGCTGTAGGAGGTACTGTTGGAGCTATGCGAATCAAAGGAGATTTTAAGGGAGTGTGTATTATATAATATTTGATGAAAATGAATCAGAATTATGCACCTATCATTATACCAACACTAAATAGATGTGAACACCTTAAGAAGTGTATTGAATCATTAGCTGCTAATGAACTTGCAAATGAGACAGAGATATACATAGGGGTGGATTATCCCCCAGAATCGAAGTATGAAGAAGGATACAAGAGTATTATTGAATATGTATCAGGGGACATAGATGGATTTAAGGCTGTTCACGTGTATACACATAATCAAAACTTGGGCCCGCGAGAGAATTTTGTTTTCTTGTTAAATGAAGTATTAAAGAAATTTGATAGATATATATATACGGAAGATGATAATTTATTTTCAAAGAATTTCTTGGTATATATGAATAGCTGCCTTGACTATTTTGAGGGTGATCCAAGTGTTATTGCTATATCAGGATATTTTTGGCCGATTGAAGTAAATACGAAAGGTAATATTCTATTTAATAGCACAATATACTCAGCTTGGGGATGCGCAGCCTGGATAAAAAAAGAAAACGATTTTATTAAAGATATTTCAATGTCTTCGCTTGAGAAGATATGGAAAAATAGACTATGCATTAAAAAATTGAGAAAGTCAAATCCATTTATATATTCTGAGTTTGTAAAGGGATACTTGGAAAGAACAGGGTATCTAATAAATGATGATAAAGTAAGAATTATTGATTTAACATACAGCATATTTGCGCATGCAAAAGGAAAAAAGATAGTATATCCAACGATCAGTAAAGTTAGAAATATTGGAAACGATGGTAGTGGTGAACATTGTGTGGCTATAAAAGTAGATAATAATATAAAGCCAACAAACAGGAATTACGACTATTCATCACAGCATATTGATACACAGAAATCATTCCAGATGTCAGTGGACGTTATTGAGGAAGAAAATATAGAGAATGTATTATCTGAGTTTTTAAAAGTAGATTTGTTTGAGCTTTTAAAATGTGACATAGCTTATCGTATGAGTTTGATAATCGGTAGAAAAGCTATGGTAAGGTTGTTAAAGTTATTCAGTTAGTATGATATTTTTGTTTGGGTGGTGCATCCTATGAAAAAAATAAGCATTATGATCCCGTGTTATAATGAAGTAGAAAATGTAGAACTAATGAGCAAAACAGTAATTAATGTTTTGGAAGAAGCCCTTTCAACTTATGACTATGAATTGTTATTCATAGACAATTGTTCGACGGATGGAACTCGAGATATACTTGAGAGAATATGTGCTGAGAATAAAAAGATTAAAGCAATATTCAATGTCACTAACTTCGGTCAGTTTAATAGCCCCTTTCATGGCATGTGCCAGACTACCGGTGACTGCGTCATAAGTATGTGTTGCGATTTTCAGGATCCGGTGGAACTGATCCCTCGTTTTGTAGAAGAGTGGGAGAAGGGACATAAGATTGTCAGCGGGATTAAGACATCAAGCAAAGAAAACCCATTTATTTACTTCCTCAGGTCTTGTTATTATCGCTTAATCAGAAATATGTCAGATGTAAAACTGATAGAGCATTTTACTGGCTTTGGTCTGTATGACAGGACGTTCATTGCTCTGTTACGTGAACTTAATGATCCGATTCCTTTCCTTAGAGGAATAGTTGCTGAGTATGGCAGTGGTTTTAACATGATAGAAATAGAATATGAACAGGCTAAGCGCCGGGCTGGAAAAACGCACAACAATTTCTATTCGTTATATGATGCAGCGATGTTAAGTTTTACCTCCTATACCAAAGTGGGTTTAAGATTGGCTACTTTACTGGGATTTATTGCTTCTGGGATAAGTCTAGTGGTGGCTATGATTTATCTGATTCTTAAATGTATCAATTGGTATAGTTTTAATCCGGGGAATGCCCCAATGGTCATTGGCATATTCTTTCTGGGATCATTACAGCTTTTTTTTATAGGTTTGCTAGGAGAATATATACTAAATATTAATACTAGAGTAATTAATAGACCTGTTGTTGTTGAAGAAAAGCGCATCAATTTTGATTGATGTATAAGAACTCATGAAAGAAGAAAGAACTCTTATTTCGGTGATAATACCGATATATAATGCTGAAAAATTCTTGTCACGATGTCTAGAGTCCATACTTTTGCAGAATTATGATTTTTATGAAGTCATTATGGTTGATGATGGATCAACTGATGGTTCGGAGAGTATATGTAAGTCATATATTGTTAAAGATAACAGATTTAGGTATTTATATCAGAAGAATTCTGGACCTGATATGGCAAGAAAAGCAGGTACGGATGTTGCTTGCGGTAAATATGTGATGTACATTGATGCCGATGATTACATTACTGAAGATGCAATAGAAGTAATGCATGAGAAAGCTGAGACTACAGATGCTGATATAGTATGTTCGCAAATAATCCGATTCAATGAAAAGAAAGATTGGCCTGGTTCAATATATTGTGAAAATGATGTCATTCTAAAAGATAAAGAAAGTATATTGACGGCTTTTTTTGAAAGCGAAACGTTGATAGGGACATATTATGCAAAACTTATCAAAACATCAATAATGAAGAGTTATGGTTTCATTAAAGATGGGTTAATAGGAGAGGATATAACCGCCGCTCTTTATATGTTTGATAAAGCTAAAAGCATTACTGTAATTCCGAACAAGACATATTATTATTACCAAAATATTGAGAGCGTATCGCATGCGAAGTATTCTTACAGACATGAGGTATCTCTAAAGAATTATATTAAGCTTAGAGACAGATATTTGGAAAAAACTGGAATAAATGTTCAGAGGGTATGCGGTTATTTTGCTGGTTATCAGATGGCTGTAGCTACTGCAATGGGAAGAAGTGGTATTTATGAGTCTAGAGTTGGAGAGAATTTGAGAAGGGATTTACGAGACCACTGGCATGACATAAAGCATGATTTAAAGACAGCCCAATATATGAAGCTATGCATTTGGTTATATATGTCAACTCCACGAGTGTTTGTTGGGCTATTTAGAATACTGTATTTGTTAACAGGCAGATGATATCATATGAAGAAAATATCGGTTGTAACGGTCTGCTATAATTGCGAAGATACTATAGAAAAAACTATTTTATCGGTAGTAAAACAGACATATAGCTCAATTGAATATATTATAGTAGATGGTTTATCTTCTGATCGGACGGTGGATGTTGTAAGAAAGCACTTAAAAGATAAGAGGATAATATTTATATCTGAACCTGATGATGGATTGTATGATGCAATGAATAAAGCCATAGATATAGCGTCGGGTGATTACATTATCTTTATGAATAGTGGAGATATATTTGCATCAGAAACAGTATTGTCAGATATCATTGAGGCTCTGGATGGAAAGAATGAACTAGTCTATGGTAATGTCATTAGATTGAAACATGGAGGAAGAGTACTAGAAAAATATGGAAACAGATATACTCCCATGTTTCTTTTGCTGCAAGGGAGAATGATTTGTCATCAGTCAATATTTACAAGATGCGACATTATGAAAGAGTATAGATTTAATACAGATTTCTCGATAACAGCTGATTACGATTTTTTGACACGTGTAATTCAAAATAAACGTAAGATGAAATATGTTGATATTACGGTTAGTATTGTAGATAATGAAGAGGGCATTAGTTCTACTATTTCCAACATGGATATTATGCGTGAACAAGATGACAAGAGTTTGAAAGAGAATTTTCCTATGTGGTACTACGCAATGGTATTACCCAAGGGTTTTATAAGAGGCATACGAAGAATACGCGAGAAGAAATATGAGTGACAGGATTTTGGTAACGCAGGCATCATTACCGCCTTTTGATGAATACTTAGAAGAGATTAAAAGCATATGGAATACGCATTGGCTCACTAATATGGGGGCGAAGCATAAAGAGTTTCAAGAACAGTTAAAAAATTTCATGGACGTATCCAATGTGGAACTTACAGTCAATGGACATATGGCTCTTGAGATGACTCTTCAGGCTTTTGAACTGGAAGGGGAGGTTATCACGACACCTTTTACATTTGCTTCTACTACTCATGCGATAGTAAGGAATGGCCTTACCCCTGTATTTTGTGATATAAAGGAAACGGATCAGACGATTGATCCTGATAAGATTGAAGAATTGATAACAGACAGGACTTGTGCTATCGTGCCTGTGCATGTTTATGGGAATATATGCGATGTAGAGAAGATTCAGATTATTGCCAAAAAGTACAATCTGAAGGTTATATATGATGCAGCACATACTTTTGGAGAGACATACCAGGGTATTGGTGTAGGGAATTTTGGAGATGCTTCTATATTCAGTTTTCATGCGACAAAAGTATTCAATTCCATTGAAGGTGGATGTGTGTGCTATGATAACGAGTTAATAGGTAGAAAAATCTATAATTTGAAGAATTTTGGCATTAGAGATGAGGAAACTATAGAAGCAGTTGGCGCGAATGCAAAAATGAATGAGTTTCAGGCAGCAATGGGATTATGCAATCTTAAATATCTCGCAGACAATATCTCAAAAAGAAAAAGGCTCGCAGGGATATATCAGAGTTGCCTAGGAGATATAGAAGGTATAAAGGAGTGGCGTGAACAACGTGACGTGGTTCATAACTATGCATACTTTCCGATATTGATTGATAAAGAGCAATATGGATTGGATCGCGATGAAGTATATAGCCTTTTGATGAAGCATGATATCAGCCCTAGGAAATATTTTTATCCGCTTACGTGTGAATTTGATGCATATAAGGGGAGATTTAGAGGGGAGAATTGTGTTGTTGCAAAGCGGATAAGTGATTCAGTTCTTACTCTTCCTATATATCCAGAATTGGATGTGGAAACTGTAGAAAAGATTTGCCAGATTATTAAGGATAAAATATGACAGCTATTACTGTTGTTATACCGACATATAATGAATAACTGATAATGAAAACGCATATGAAAAAGTTAAAGAGTATTTAGTTTGAATTATTCATGCGGACTTGAAAAATTAAACGACCGTCCCCGAAGCGTTGTTTTAGACCGTTACTAATGACGATATGAGCTTAATCATCCTTAAAAAGAGGGCATTATCCCAATAGCGGTTTTTGTTATCATATATAACTGTTAATGATTTATACTAGAGCCTTGTTATAATTTCGCGGGAGCGTAGGATAAAAATTTTTTGAAATATAATTATGAGGAAAAATCCTTTTATGGTGAAAGCAGCAATAGCTAAGAAAGATATTTGGGGTTTGGGGCATTTCTTTGACGACAGCTGCAATTATGATGGTAGTATACGCAATATAAGAAATTTACTCTTTCGAATATAATACCATTTTATCGTATGATATGGATGAAACGATTTTATCTTTGTTTTATCACCTATGCTTCATGAAAATGAAAATGGAGTGTCAATGATATGATAAATAAAAACGGCAGAGGAATCATTTACATTATGACAGGAATATGGATTATTGTATTGCTGTCATTGCTTCAAATTCAACCACAGAATACTACAGGAATTATTTATGGAATAAATTATAATTATATTGCATATGTAATAGTTGCAGCATCCTCTCTTGTCATCTTTTTTATTCTTAGTATTATCTCAAGTAGAATCTATAAAGAAAACACCAAATGTTTAAATTATTTATACATGATTGCATTAACGGGCGTAGTTATCATACTATACTTTGTTTACGACAAAGAGACTGAAAATGCGATGTGCGGATATGATTGGCGATTGGGGTTTGTTCGTGAGGAGTATCCGCATCTTTTGTTTGCTTTATGTATGGTGGGGATTATCCTTGTCTGTGGAACTATCATTAAGAATAGAATCGGGATAAATATTTATATAAAATATCTGCTTTCGGGAATTCTGGCGTTTATAGGGGGGGCCTTTGCGTATGCTCCCAATCCCTTCAAAAATGATATTTGGGGAATATATCACATCCACGCGTATACAAATTCTATTGTTCATGTTGCAAACTTGGAACCATATGATGACATTGTGAAAAGTATATATGGTCATTATGCGATGATTTATTTTCCTTTTGTTAGATTATTGGGCAAAGATTATTATGCAATAGCAATCACGATAGCGCTATTCACATCAGTAATGTATTTTTGTGCGTTTTATGTATTGATCAACACTATAAGAGATGATCTGTTATGTGTTTTTTCAATGGTTGCTGTGCTGGGAACAAGTATCACATTTATGGGAAAAGGAGAGTACTTTCAGATAATACCTCACAGATGCCTTTTCCCGATGCTTGTGCTGGCTTTTATAGTTTGGCATATAAAACATCGGGACATAAGGTACATTTTCCCCGGAGGCTGTATATTAATTGGGATATTTGCAATACTGTTTAATCTTGAGAGTGGGGTAGTTTGCTCTGTTGTATTGGCTCTGTCGGTATTTTTTGATAAGCCACGTTTGGGATTTATCAAGTGGATGGAGGGAATAGTTGCTGCAACTGGATTCTGCATATTTTGCTTTGCCGGGGCTTATCTTCTTGTTAACGCATATAATCTAAGAGTTGATGGCGAATGGAATAACATAAAAACTTTCATTTTTCCCATTGCTTCTCAGGATTATAATATGCAGGAAATACTGAGAACGCCTATTCCTAAACCAATAACTGGATATGTGGTTCATATTGTTGTTTTTTTATTATCAGTATTTGCGTCATTTATCCGAGTCATAAAATGTACAGACAAAGAAAGAGATGATGCATATATAAGATTAATGATAGCCACGTGTGGAACGGGGGTTTTCATATACTATATTAACAGGACTGTAGGATTTGGACTTTCAATTTCACATATTCAACTTGTTATGCTGTTAACTATTTATGCGGATAACTTTGTGGATATGAGTTTTGATACTGAAAAAATGAAAAATAATCCTGAAATCACCTATCGGTATCTTTTTTCTATGATCGCATTTGGATTGGTCATGTGGTTTGCGATAGAAGGAATTATGGCCACAGGTAATATTATAGAGAATCATCGTAAAACGATTTGGGACAAAGAATCTTTGGAAGCCGATATAGATAAATTCAAGCTTTGGAGAAAAGATGGTATTCCTGCGATAGGAATTGGAATTCCAGAATTATATTACCAAATAGGTGAAGAGACTAACTTAGTGCTGACGGATTGGGGAGGTACAATTGATCATTCCGGATTTAAGAAACTTGAAAGAGTACTGAAAGAAATAGACGAAATAATTATTGGGGATGTTTACGCCATAGAATGGGCACTAAAGGATTACGAAGAAGTAGATTGTTTTGAAGGTAGTAATTTCAGAATGAAGTATTACAGAAAAAAATGATGCATTAAAAGGTGAAACATATTCTATGAATTCTAAGGATACAAAAGGGATCGTTTATATCATATTGCAAATCTGGGTTTTGATAGTGATGTATTTCTATTACATGCTGCCGCAGAACCAAAGCGGATATATATTCGGAGTAAGTTTCAATTACTTTGCATATTTGACAGTTGTTTTATCAGCATTTGCAGTTTATTTGATAGTATTACGAATCACAAATATGACAGATAAAAAGTGTGAAACAGGAAGATTCTTTTATATATATTGTATTGTAGTAATCCTAACACTGATATGTCTGTATTATATATATGATAAAGAAACTGAAAGTTCTTATTGGGCTGAGGATTGGCATCTTGGATTCTTACGTGAAAACGTTCCACATCCGTTATTTGCAATTTGCATGAGTGCAGGCATTTTGATATGTGGGATTGTTATAAAGAAAAGAGTTAAAATCGGTATTCTGATAAAACATGTATTTGCTCTTATTTTATCTATTTTGGGCGGATCCTTTGCATATGCGCCGAATCCTTATAAAAATGAAATATGGGGGGTTTATCACACACATGCATATACTAATTCTATAGTTCATGTAGCAAATCTGGAACCATATGACGATGTAATGAAAAGCATATATGGTCACTATGGTATGATCTATTTCCCGTTTGTAAGACTATTGGGCGATAATTATATGGCAATAGCTATTACCATAGCTCTTTTTACAGCAATAATGTATTTCTGTGCTTTTTATGTTCTTATACATATTATTCGGGATGATTTGTTGTGTATTGTATCAATGATTGCAGTGCTTGGGACAAGTATTAATTTTTTTGGAAAAGGAGAGTATTTTCAGATAATGCCCCATAGATGTCTCTTCCCTATGCTGGTCTTGGCTTTTTGTGTGTGGCACACTAGACATCGTGATATAAAATATGTGTTCAAAATTGGTAGTATTATGCTAGGTATATTTTCAATACTGTTCAATCTTGAAACAGGGTTGGTTTGCGTTGTGGTATTGTGTGGCGCAAGCTTTTTTGATAAATCACGAAATGGATTAGGCAGTTGGATAAAAGACATAGTAATTGAAGTGATATTTTGCATTATCTGCTTTGCAGGGGCATACCTGCTTGTGAACGCATATAATATGAGGTTCGATGGAGAGTGGAATAGCATAAAAACTTTTATATTCCCTATAGGATCCGAAGGTTATGATATGCAGGATATTCTACGTCTGCCACTTCCGAAACCCCTTACAGAATATATGTTACATATGATTGTATTCCTAGCTTCAGCCTTTTCGTCATTTGTTCGATTGATCAAACATAAACATGAAGAGGAAAACGCCTCATACATCAGACTTATTATATCTGTAAGTGGTATAGGGTTATTGATATATTTTATTAATAGAACAGTTGGAATTTGTTTATCTATATCTCATATACAGTTAATAATGTTGTTAGCTATGTATTCAGATCTGTTCATTCAAGAAAACGTTTCCAAGGAGGAGATGAAAAAAGATGCAGAAAAAACTTTCAGATACCTATTATCAATGATAGCATTTGCACTTGTGATTTGGTTTTCATTGGAAAGTTTTATGGCGACAGGAATAGTCATGGAAAACCATAAAGAAACGGTTTGGGAAACAGATAGCTTGAAGGAGGATTTGGCAAACTTTAAAAAGTGGAAACGTGAAGGGGTTCCGGCAATGGGTATAGGAGTGCCTGAGTTTTATTATTACGAGGGTGAGGAGGCCAACCTCGTACTTACAGACTGGGGGTTGACTATTGATCATCCGGGATTCAAGAAAGTGGGGGCGTTTTTGGAAAATGAAACGGAAGAGGTGATTGTAGGAGCTGTTTATGCCATAGAGTGGGCGCTGGAAGATTACGAGGTTGTTGATACATTTGAAGGTAATAATATTCACATGAAGTATTACCGAAAAAAACAACAATAGAGAATATTTGACGACCCTGCTTTATTAGAGTAAAATATTTTAGGATATTTTACTCTTTTATTATGGGGATATTATGAAGAAATCAGTGTCTTGAGTTAACGCGATATGATTATGAAATTCTTTTTATAGACAATTGCTCCACAGGCGATACAGGAGACGTACTTGAAAAGATATGAGCAGTGGATAAAAAGATTAAGGCAATCTTCAATGTTACTAACTATGGTCAGTTTAATTCTCCTTTTTACGGTATGTGTCAGGATATGGGCATGGATTTAATCGGATCGAGATAGAATACGAACAGGCTAATCGTAGGGCGTGAAAGACACATAATATCTTTTATTCACTCTATGACGCATTTATGCTAAGTATAATTACATATGCAAAAGTTGGGTTGAGACTTGCAACTATGTTGGGATTTATCTCTTCAGGGTAAGTCTTGTAGTTGAACTTGTGTATTTGGTCATTAAACTTATCAATTATCCGACTATGGATTTGATGAGAATTCCATAATAGGAGAAGACATTTCGAAAGTCTTATATCTATTTTAGAAGGCCGAGAAGGTTTGTATCATACCAGATAATAATTATTATTTTGGGAATAGTGACAGTATATCGCATTCGGGTTATACTAGCAGACATGCTGAGTCACTGGCCAATTATATAAGAGTCAGAGATAGTCTTCTTGATAAAGAGGATGTTGATGAGAGCTTGATATGCAATTACTTTGCAGAATATGAAATGGCGGTTGCCACCGCTATGAGCAGAAATAAATGTTTCAATGTAGAAACTGCATCCAAGCTAAAAGATGATATAAAAACGCATTGGGATCATATAAAACATAACAAAAAAACGCCGTTATATATGAAGATATGTATGTTTATATACAAGACAAACCCTAAGCTTTTTATCACCTTATACAGAGTTGTTTATCTTATGACAGGGAGATAGAGTATGAGTACGATTACTGTTGTAGTTCCCACATACAATGAAGAAAAGAATATTCCTCATATTTATGAAAGAGTAAAAAACGTATTTGAAAACCAAATTAAACAACATGATTTTCAAATTCTTTTTGCTGATAATGCGTCAAAAGATGGTACACAGAAGCTTATCAGAGAACTGTGTAGCAAAGATGGCAGGGTGCAGGCAATATTCAACAATACTAACTTTGGCTTTTCAAAATCATCATTTTATGGCCTTTCACAGGCTGAAGGAGACTGTGCAGTGCTTATGTATGCAGATATGCAGGATCCGCCTGAAGTTATACCTAAATTTGTCAAACACTGGGAAGAAGGATATAAAATAGTAGTAGGCATAAAGAATAAAAGCAAAGAAAATCCTCTTATGTATTGTATAAGAGGTATATATTATAAGCTTTTGGATAAAATGTCTGAAGTTGAACATATAGAGCAGTTTGATGGATTTGGATTATATGATGCGAGTTTCGTAGAACAACTTAGGAAACTTGACGATCCGCTTCCGTACCTTCGAGGTTTGGTTGCCGAGTTGGGACCGGAAAGGGCTTATGTTGAATATACGCAGGAAAAGAGAAAAGAGGGGAAAAGCACTTTCAATTTCCTTAAGTATTATGATGTTGCAATGTTGGGATTAACATCTTCAACAAAGGCTGTCATGAGAATGGCAACTTTTCTTGGGATGATATTGAGCGCATTATGTGTAATCGTTGCATTGATCACGTTGGTACTAAAGATGATTTATTGGGATTATTACAGTGTGGGAACTGCAGCTGTTATTATCGGGATATTCTTGGTTGGTGGTATACAAGTGTTTTTTTTAGGATTTCTCGGAGAATATATCGTCAATATAAATCAAAGGACAATGCATCATCCGGTTGTTGTTGAAAAAGAGAGAATTAATCTGAAACGAGGGGTGTAACTTTTGAAAAAAGTTATGATAACCGGTGGGACCGGATTTATCGGTTCTTGGCTGGTCAAAGAAATGATCAACAATAACATAAAGGTCATATTACTTGTCAGGGATAAAAGCAAGTGTACTGAAAATGAATTTAGGGAATTGATCGAGTACTATTCAGATGACTACTATAATCTGGAAGATCATGATAATGATATCGATGCTTTCTATCATCTGGCATGGGAAGGCGTCGCGCCTGAAAAGAAAAATGACAGAAGTATTCAAGTTAAAAATATTGATCTGGCTCTTGAAATGCTTGAATATGCAAACAAGGTCCGCGCTAAAAGGTTTATAGCTACCGGAACAGTAGCAGAATATACATTCTGTGAAGATGTTATGGACGTATATGCTAAACAAACTCCAAATGATCTCTATGGCGCTTCTAAAACAGCAGCACATTACATGCTTGAAACATGGGCTAGGAATATAGGCATGCCATTCAATTGGGTGGTAATTCCAAGTACGTTTGGAGAAGGACGACGCGACAACAATATCTTGACATATACCATCAGAACACTTCTAAAAGGGGAGAAGCCTTCCTACGGATACTTGAATCAGATGTGGGATTTTTTGTATGTAGCTGAAGTCGCAAGAGCTCTAAGGCTCATCGGAGAAAAAGGAAAACCTGGAAAGATTTATGCTATTGGAAGTGGAATATACAAACCATTGAGAGAGTATGTGGAGATTATCAGAGACTGTATAAATCCTGAGTTACCACTGGGAATAGGAGAACGTCCGGAACTATCCGATAAGGCATTCAGTTCATGTGTGAGCATAAAAGAACTGACGGATGATACAGGCTTCATTCCCGCTGTACTGTTCGAGGATGCGATCAGGAAAGTTATTGATTATTACGATGAAATATAACTACGAGTAAGAACGAAATAATTCTATTAAGTATTGATGATAAGAATATGGCAAGAAGCCATATCATAATTACAAATATCAGACTATATAGTTTCCAATCTATGTTACAAAAGATTCTATATTCAGTAATAATACGTGCAATTGGGAAATGAATAATATATGCACAATAAGATGATCTCCCTGCAATGAGAATCATTTTGAGAGTAAGACTATTACTGATTCTTGTCTTATGAATATTCACGATATATACGTTTATGATTATAAAAACATATATCAGGACATCATATCTTGTATACCCATCTAACCACATAAATAGGTAGACATCAATTAAAAGAATAAAGGGAATTGTGTAAAGGGATATGTTATGCTTTGTGTTGCTTCTGGTAGTTGCGAATCCCAGAAAACATCCTATCGACAATCCACTGATACTTCTTACAAGAGGAATTATATCAAATATGCAATGGTATTGAGGGTATATGTTTCCGTTTTTGTGTATTAGTATTAGGATAACATACAAGATAAAAGACATCATTCCAAGCATAATTAGAATCTTAGGACGATGATTCTTATCACATATTTTTAATGATATATATACGACGACGGAGCCTATTAGAAGATATCCTAGATACCACATTGGTGCGTTAAAACGAGCCGAAGAATCTGGAATCATGATTTCTAACATGAGATTCTCGCGTATTATTTCCCAAGTTGAGATGGGATATTTGAATCTAAATACACAAATATATATACCAAGTAATAAAAGATTTAAGGGAAGGTATTCGGATAAAAGTCGAGTATATCGTTTTTTTATGTAGGTGACGGAATCCGTATGTTTATAGGTAGAGTAGATGAATAGTCCGGACAACATAAAAAAGAAGTCTGTAGCCATATATCCACCACCGAAGGGCAATGCATCGGAATACATTCTAAAGTGATGTAACATGATTACAGTAGTAAAGAATACTCTTGATAACTCTATTGTGAGGTTTTTACTTCCTGTTTGTGTGTTATCAAACATTAGATTTGTCCCCTTTTTTATTCTGGGATAATGAAACAAAATTGCAGTGGCCATAAAACAATGGAGATGTGATTATAGACAATAACGTATCCATTATCACTACAAACATAATTTTTTTAGGGTAATTCCATCCTGCTGTTTCAGCTATAAGCAAAAAAGCAAATTGCAGAACATAAAGCGATGTTGATAGTTTGGAAAGAACAGGATAGAGCTTGTTGCCAAATGAAAAGAAATTCAATGCAATTATCAAAGAGCACAAACAACCAATACATAAAATGTTATTGAATACAGAGATCACAGCCTCCCTTTCCTGAAAAGAAAGAAATAGCATTGTTTGAAGTCTGGAATTTAAAAGCGGCTGGAGCAGACCGATTGTGACCAAGATAAGAACAGTTAGTATTCCCTTTGAACGCATCAGATTGGTCTTAAAGGTATTATAGTGCTCATAAGTATATATACCCATCGGAAAACAGAATATGCTTGCATACCAGCATCTAGTACAGCCTAGTAAATACAGAATTATACATAAAGCAAGTGTAGATATTAGCAGGATAGAAAAACGATATTTTGTGACATAGCGAAAAACAAGATAAAAGAGAAGATACAGTAATAACAGTTCCCATAGATACCAATTGGTATTAAAAAATACTGCCTTGGCGATAGTGGGTATTGTAGTATGGAGTGTGCTGAACCCGGTTTTTATGGGGCTTATTATGGAAATCAGCTTGGTCAGTATGAGAGCGAGTAATACTACGTACAGTAAACGCAGTACTCTGGTCCTAAAGAAACTTTTAAGATAGTCATGTTTAGTATGATATGAGTTCGCTAAACCGTATCCTGAGACAAAAAAGAAATAACCGACCCCAATTAGCATCATATTACCAAAAGGGGTGAGGTAACAGTTGTCATAGCGTACACAATGTCCAATGACTATAGCAAGCGCTATCACACCACGAAACGAATTAATACGAATTACAAATTCCTTCTGATCTGCAAGTGGCTGTTTTTTGATACCAACAAAAACAAGAAGGATGAATAATATATAAATTGTAATCGAGAATACCAGATTAAACATATTTCTATTCTACCTTAATTGATCTATAAATCAAATAGTTTCCTCCAACACAATTAAATATGATATGATATAAAAGTATGGGTAAGTCTGAAAAAACACATTATTATAGAAGAATACTAATGTTTATCGTCGCCTGGGGAATACTGCCTCTGGGCTATTTGGCATGGTGCTTTACAACAATTTCTTATGTGGCTGATTACTATTTGTATTTGGCATGTATTACATGGATAGCCACGCTTTCGCTGTATGTGTATATTAGCCAGATAATTGTTATGCAATATGATAACCTGAAAACAGAAATCAAATTGCTGGATATTTCTTTGATTTGCTTATGCCTGATGCTGTGTACTTATGTACATAAAGAATTTGAAAAAAGATTTTGGATATTTATATATCTGACACTTGTTATAAGTTTAGTGATTTTGATCAATAATTGGATAAAGAATAGAAAACTTTTAATAAGAGCAGTAGGAATACAGTTCAAGTCTCACAAGTGTTTGCTTGGTTTACTGGGAATAACATTCATTCTGTGCTTGGATAATGATATGTATCAATTCAAATGGGACGGATTGTTGTATTATTTAGCTACATCCAGAGCAACCCTGAGATCTATTAGCAGTGTATCTTTGTATGGTCATATGGCTCAAACAAGTGGAGTATTATATCGGATTGGAGTGCTGATATGCAATAATACAGGGTATGGCATGGCGTTGGCGAACATATTTGTCTTGCTTATTGGGACATGCGCATTTTACGGCTCCGTTAAAATACTACTGCCGAACATGAATGAGATTAAATACATAATCTTTACTGCGTGTTTCGCCTTTTCACCTTTTACGCTCGGGATGGTTAACTATTATAGTACGGATTATTTTTGCGTATGTCTGATCAGTGTTTTAATATATTTTGTACTTAAAGAGAAATGGGTACTTACAATTCCAGTGGCTTGCATATTTGTATTCACTAAGGAACCTGCGTTGATTGCATATGCTGGTATGTGTTTTGGTCTTGTGATAAAAGATATTATAACGGTCAATGGTAAGCTGAAGGATAGACTCTTATTTGTTATTGGAAAGGTACACTATTACTTTTTGTTGATACCTGTTTTTATCTGGTATATTACTTACCGTATTCTGGGACAGTGGAGTGCGGGAGAAGGCGGTATTGGATTTGACCTTCAGTATATAATGGATAAGCTCAAGGTGTTTCTTGTTTTAAACTTTAATTGGGTAGCAACACTTGGTATAATGGCAAGTGTAATCGTACTGTTAATAAAGAAAGAAAATGATGAAATTATTAAACTGTTTCCATTGATATTCAGCAATGGGGCTTTGTTGTTGTTTAATTGTGTATATATTACAGTTAATCATGCCAGATATATTGATAGTTTTTTTTGTATAAATATGCTTCTTGCCATAGTTATGATATGCAAGGCTTCAATGAATGAAAACAATAGAAGCGCAATATTGTTTGGCAGTATATGTGTAGCAGTGCTATTGCTTATTTCGTCATTTATAACAATAGATCCGATTTCTAAGATGATATTTAGGCATGAAAATGTTGGGAAAGCAAGTATACTATCGACGGGGACAGTCATGCTTGGGGACGCGAGTATATACAATAAACAGATGTTATGGATGGAGAGACCATTGCAAAGGGCTATTTCAGATTCCTACAATGAAGGGGATACTATAGTTTTGGCCTTACCGGGGCAGTCGGTATATGCATTTGATGGAATGTCTGAAGAGATTAACTATGATGAACGGGTAGAACCAGATTTACAGTATTGGAATGATGAAAAGCATTGCAGAATCTCATATGCTGATGAAGGTCGTGATAATAGCCTTATTAAGCAGTTGGAGATTTACCACCTGCCGCAGAATACAACAATAGATAAGTTGAAGCAAGAAGATAAGGATAGTTATCATAGTGTTATATATATTAAAGGACTTAATGATTATAAACAGAATTTGGATTATGAAATCATTGAATCTCAAACATATAACTACAGAGGATGGAGTATTACCAGAGATAGATTAAAAAGGAAATAGGATAAATGAAAGCTTCAGACTATATAGTAGAATTCTTAATAAGAAATAATGTCAAAGATGTTTTTGGGTATCCAGGGGGTATGGTCACCCATCTCATGGATTCACTGGGTAAGCGTTCAAATGAAATAAGTGTGCATATTACCTATCATGAACAAGCTGCAGCTTTTGCTGCATGTGGCTATGCTCAGACATCTGGAAAAGTCGGAGTTGCGTTTGCTACAAGCGGACCCGGGGCAACCAATTTGCTTACGGGTATTGGTCATGCCTACTATGATTCGGTGCCTTCTTTGTTTATTACTGGTCAGGTGAATACATTTGAGTCTAAAGGAATGTCTGCTATAAGACAAAAAGGGTTCCAGGAAACAGATATAGCTTTGATGGCTAAGCCTATAACTAAGGGGACTTTTTATGTATCATGTGCCTCGCAACTGTCGGATGTTCTTGATAAGGCATTTGTATTAGCGCAGGAAGATAGAAAGGGGCCCGTCCTTATTGATATTCCTATGGATATATTTAGAGCTGACGTGGATAATAATGCCAATAAGATAATTATAGAGAGTAAAAAGAAATCGCAAGAACTTGAGAGATTTGAAAAAACACTCAAAGAACATTTGTTAAAAGCACATAGACCGTGTCTTTTATTGGGAAATGGGATAAAAATATGCAATCAAATCGATAATATTAGGGGGATACTCAGAAGCTGTCCCTTGCCTGTTGTTTCTAGTATGCTCGCAGTTGATGTAATACCTGAAGGTCAGGGACTGGAAGGTATATATTATGGATTTGTGGGAGCGTATGGTAACAGAACTGCTAACTTTGCGGTTGCTAAGTGCGATCTGCTAATTTGTCTGGGATCTCGGCTGGATGTAAGACAGGTAGGAGGTAAAAGAGAGAATTTCGCACCAGATGCAACTATACTTAGGGTAGATATAGACAATGCAGAATTAGAGAACAAGATCAGAGAAGATGAAAAGCAATTTAAGCTGGATGTGACTGATGCTGTTTCAATTTTAAGACAATGTCTTATGGAATGTAAACCATACGAGGAATGGTTAAGCGTATGCCGTGAGATAAAAAAGCAGATTAAATATATCGATGAAAGAGAACCTAATAGGTATATCAATGAAATCAGTAAGATAGTTCCTGATGAATATGGTATTACAGTCGATGTCGGGCAGAATATGGTTTGGACTGCTCAATCATTCAAACTAAAGCCCAGACAAAGAATGTATTTTTCCGGAGGAATGGGAGCAATGGGGTATGCGCTTCCCGCTGCAATCGGGGTATATTATGCAACGGGAAAACCTGTTATTTGTATAACAGGTGATGGCGGTCTTCAGATGAATATACAGGAAATGCAGTATCTTGTGAGGGAGAATATTCCGGTCAAAGTATTTGTAATAAATAACCTTTCACTCGGAATGATAAGACACTTTCAGGAGATGTATTTTGATTCACGATATTATTACACAATAGAGCAAGAGGGATACAATACGCCAGATTTTGTTAAGGTTGCAACGGCTTATGGGATTGAGGCTAAAGAGATTAACAGTGTTTATGATATTGCCAATATAAGGTTCAATTCTTCACCTGAGTTATATGAGATTAAGTTAAGATCGGATACGATCGTTTCACCAAAACTGGAATTTGGCAAACCTAATCAGGATCAGGAACCGTTGCTGGACAGGGAATTATATAATTATCTGATGGAGTTGTAATATGAACAGAACTAAGATGGTAAGTATACTAGTACCAACTTATAATGAAGAAGAGAATGTTGAGTTGTTGTCACAAATGGTTGACAAATTGTTTAAAGAACAGCTTTTACAATATGATTATGAACTGGTCTTTATAGACAATGATTCCAAAGATAATACCAGGCCAATCATAAGAAAAATATGCAAAGAAAATTGTAATGTGAAGGCTATATTCAATGCGAAGAATTTCGGGCAGTTCAATTCCCCATATTATGGATTGCAACAAGCAACGGGAGATTGTGTTGTATTGTTATGTGCGGACTTTCAGGATCCTATAGAGCTTATTGCGGAATTTGTTAAATACTGGGAGCAGGGTTATAAAATTGTTATAGGACAAAAGACAGCTAGCAAAGAGAATAAGCTGATGTATGCACTTCGTTCTTTTTACTATAAAATGATAAAGAAAATGTCTGAGGTTGAACAGATAGAGCATTTTACTGGATTCGGATTATATGACAGGGAGTTCATTGAGGTGCTCAAGGATTTAAAGGATCCGACTCCATTTTTAAGAGGAATAGTTGCTGAACTGGGATGGAAACGAAAAAGTATCCCATATGAACAGCAAAAAAGAAGAGCAGGGAAAACCAGTAACAATTTTTATAAACTATATGACGCGGCAATGCTCAGTTTTACATCTTATACAAAAGTGGGGCTCAGGCTGGCGACTTTTTTAGGATTTGGTGTAGCGGGAGTGAGTTTACTGATAGGTTTGTTCTATTTTGTAATAAAGCTAATTAATTGGAATAATTATGATATGGGTACAGCCTCCATCGCCATTGGTCTTTTTTTTCTAGGAGCGGTGCAGCTTATATTCATAGGTTTGATAGGCGAATATATACTTAGCATGAATCAGAGAATCATGAACAGGCCACTTGTAATAGAGGAAGAAAGAATTAATTTCGATGTTAAGAATTAGGAAGATCATTTTGGACAAAAGGATATTGGATTTTCTTTGGACTATTATCGGTTTGGGAATAATCGTATGGACAATTATTCCAGTATTATATCTCACAAAATACACCTATCCGGTTCAAGACGATTTCCATGTTGCTTCGCAGATGAGAATGTACTCTGAACAAGGGTATAGTTGTTTTACTGGCGCTATGCATCAGATGATAGGTGATTATAAGATATTTATGGGTGCATATAGTGCCAACTTTCTAGTGTATTTTGTTGGAGGAATTATTGACTGTGCGCAACCAGGCATGATGATTTATGAGATTTCATCCATCGTAGTCTTCTGCATATCGCTATTTTTATTTGTGCGTAGTATCTGTGTATATTTATTCCAGATAGATAAAAGAGCAGTGATACCGCTATATGCATGCGTTCTTACTATGGTCAATAATGTATTCTATTATGCTGATCATGAAGATTATTATTGGCTTGAAACGTCGGTTATGTATCTGACTATCATGTCATTTATGCTGATAAGCTTGTATATGGCTATTAGACTTTCCTGCATTACAGAAAAAAAGCATTATAAAACATTTCTTATATTGTCATGCGTTATGGCTTTTCTTGGTAGCGGAGCGAACTTAAGTCTGTCTTTCATGAATTGTGCATTTCATTTTATGATTTTTGCTTTCTTATGGTTAAAAGATGATAGTGAAAAAAAACACTTTCCACCTCTGTTTGCTGCATTGATCGGTACTTTTATCAATGGGATTGCACCTGGGAATTATGTGCGAAAAGGATCTGTAGATGGAATACATGAAATAGTCAATTCTGTTTATTTTTCATGCAGATTTGTATTTGAACGACTGGAAAAGATATGGAGACAACCAATCTTTATCATAGTAGTGATTATAATGATTTTGCTCTTGATGCTCCATTCTGAAGAAATTACGGATATCCGGCTTGGATATAAATGGCCTATGCTTGTGGCTTTGGGGATGTATTTTATATGTGCGGCAGTTACATTTCCGGCCATACTCGGCTATGGCTATGAAATATTGCTTATATGCAATAGGTTGCTTTTTATCATTGATGTTATGATATATCTTACGACATTTTTCATGTGCATATATTTGACAGGGTGGATGAGATATAAGTATGATAAAGACATACTTATGAAAGTTAAAAAGGATGCATGTATACTGGCAGCTTTTATAATACTTATATCGTTGGCAAAGCTTCGTGATAATGAGTGGCGTTGGACTCCGGTAATACGTATGTATAGAGAGATTAACTCTGGCCGTATGAAGGAATTCTCAAATTATGTCAGAGGAGTTTATTCTGAACTCGAGAACAGTAAAGATAATATAGTAAGAATAAATGTTGATAGAGTTGAAGATAAATGTTGCCTTATAGATCCGCTATTTTTTTATGGGGAACATGACGATGAACAATCATTTTATTATGATGACGCTATTGTAAGGTTTTATAAGAAAGACTCTTTGATTTTGATCGATCAACAAGCCGAGAAAGAATAACAAGTATAAGATTTTAGTGTGAAAGGATACAATTATGTTTGAGCAAACAACGGAAGAACAAGCAAAGAAGCAGATACTTGAACTTGTAGGAGAGTATTGCGACACTTTTCATAATAAGAAAAAGGATTTTGAACCTGGCGACAGGATTACATATGCTGCTCGCGTATATGACAAGGCCGAGATGACAAATCTTGTTGACAGTGCACTTGAGTTTTGGCTTACATCGGGCAGATATACTGATGAATTTGAAAAGAAGCTCGCGCAGTATCTTGGAGTAAGATTTTGCTCATTGGTAAATTCGGGATCTTCTGCAAATTTGATCGCATTTATGGCATTAACATCACCGCTCTTAGGTGATAGACAGATAAAACGCGGAGATGAAGTGATAACAGTTGCTGCAGGATTTCCTACAACGGTCACTCCGATCATTCAGTATGGTGCTGTTCCTGTATTTGTAGACGTTACGATTGGACAGTACAACATTGATGTAACCAAACTAGAAGATGCACTTTCCGATAAGACAAAGGCTGTTATGATCGCGCATACACTGGGAAATCCTTTTGATCTTAAGAGTGTCAAGGCTTTTTGCGATAAACATAACCTTTGGCTTGTTGAAGATAACTGCGATGCTCTTGGCTCTAAGTATACACTGGATGGAAAAGAGTATTTTACGGGAACAGTCGGAGATATAGGAACATCAAGCTTCTATCCGCCTCATCATATGACCATGGGAGAAGGCGGTGCAATTTATACAGATGATCCGCTACTAAATAAATGCATCCGTTCTTTCAGAGACTGGGGAAGAGATTGCATATGTCCTTCTGGAAAAGATAACTTCTGCGGACACAGATACGACGGTCAATATGGTGAGTTGCCTGCAGGTTATGATCATAAGTATGTATATTCACATTTTGGATATAATCTTAAAGCTACGGATATGCAGGCAGCTATCGGATGCGCTCAGCTTGAGAAGTTTCCGACATTTGTTGAGAGACGTATAGAGAACTTTAACAGATTAAAGGCAGGTCTTGCAGGCTTAGAGGATAAACTTATCCTTCCTGAAGCAAACGAAAACTCACGTCCGAGCTGGTTCGGATTTTTGATAACTGTAAAGGAAGGCGTAAGCAGAAATGAGCTTGTTAAATTCCTTGAAAACAGAGGGATACAGACGCGTATGCTTTTTTCGGGAAATCTGATAAAGCATCCGTGCTTTGATGAAATGAGAAAGACAGGTGTTGGTTACAGAGTAGTCGGAAGTCTGGAGAATACTGACAGAATCATGAGAGATACATTCTGGGTAGGAGTCTATCCCGGTATGACAGATGCTATGATCGATTTCATGGCATTAAGTATAAAAGAGTATTTTGAATAAATGGTTGATAGAGTAAAAGTAGTTCAACTGATAACGACTATGGCAGATGGAGGGGCAGAGACCTTGGTAAAGGATTATGCCCTTCTTTGTGATAAAGAAAAAGTTGATATGAGGATAGTCACGTGGAGTGAACCGCTTGGTTCTGCCAATGAGCGAGTCCTTAAGGAAGCTAATATCCCTGTTCTTTTTCTGGGGGAGGAGAATGCAAAACATCCTACAAGTAATCCCTTTATAAAATTATACAGAAGGCTCAATAAGTTTAAATGTTTTAAAAGTCTTATCATAAATGAACAGATAGATGTCATACATGTACATTTAAGATTCGGAAGATATTTAAAGGCTTTGCCTGACAGAGTGTTAAAAAACGTTAATCTCATATATACTCTTCATAATGAACCTGCAAAGTATTTTGATCCTAACGGTGACAAAAAGCAGAGATTCGAGTATGAGGAAGCAAAACGTCTCATAGATAAGTTTGGCCTTACAATAATAACTCTGCATGATGAAATGAATAAACAGATAAGGGCACTGTTTAACACAAACAGAGTAATAACCGTAAATAACGGTATAGACTTTTCAAGATTTGATTCAAAACTCTACGACAGGGATTTAATACGAGCTTCGCTCGGCATAGATAAAGATGTCAAAGTAATAGGTCATGTCGGAAGCTATACAAATCAAAAGAATCATGAATTCATTTTAAGGGTTTTCAGTGAATATCTTAAACTCAATCCCAATGCGAAACTTATGCTTATAGGCAAAGGTGTACTGAAATCTCAAATAAATGATAAGATTTTAGAAATGAATCTTGGTGAGAATATCATCTCTCTTGAGAACAGATCCGATATACCGCAACTTATGAGTGCAATGGATGTATTTGTACTGCCATCCAGATGGGAGGGATTTCCTGTTGTTATGATAGAAGCGCAGAAGATCGGTCTTCCTTGTGTTATATCTGACAGGATAAATAAAGAAGTTGTTCTGAGTGATAGAGTTGCGATGTTAGATATAGAAGGCGATATAAATGCATGGATTGATGCTATAGACGGTAAATGTGAATACATGCCAGTTTCAGGTTCGTTTGAGGATTATGACATTCACAGGTCGATAGATAGTTTGCAGAGGATATACTGTGGTAAATGAAAGAAGAAAGTGTCTCCATATATGCACGATTGACAAGGGCGGCGCATATAATGGAGCAAAGCGTCTTAATGAGATGCTAACTGAACATGGTATTGAATCAAAGATCATTGTCAGGACAAAGACAGACGATGCTTCACCTGCGATATGTGCTTTTGACAGTCCTTTGCAGGGATTTGTGTCAAAGGCTAAGAACGCAATAAATCTCTTATGCAAAAAAGGAGATGTAAAAAGAGATATCCTGGGAACTGATCTTACATCAAATCCATTTGTAAAAGAAGCTGATGTTATATTCATTCACTGGATCAGTACATTTTTATCTCCTAAGCAGATATATGAACTGACTACACTGAAGGGTAAGAAAGTTATATTCTGGATGCACGATATGTGGCTTTTTACCGGTGGATGTCATGTTGACAGGAGATGCGGTGGTTATGCAAGCGAATGCAGGGATTGCCCAATGGCTGGAAAATATGCTTTCGAGAGCTTTTGCAGAAAAAAGAAATACATAAAAAAGGCTGACATGACAGTCTGCGGTCCCAGCAGATGGATAGTAGAGGAAGCAAAGAAGAGTTCGATCCTTGAAGGCAAGAAGATTGAATATATCCCCAATACATATGATGACAAGATCTTTAACAGCGAATGTGACAGGGTTAGTATTCGTAAAGAACTTGGCTTGTCATTGGATAAGAGACTTATACTCTTTGGGGCTGCGGATACAGGAACCGCTAATGATGACAAGGGCTTTTCATATCTTATCAAAGCGATAAAACAGCTTGATATGACTGATAAGCAGCTTGTAGTCATAGGCAATTCTGATGGTGCGAAAGAAATACTTAAGGAATATGATACGGTATTCCTTGGATATATAAGTGACGAAAATAAACTGGCTGATATCTACAGATCAGTTGATGTATTTGTGAATCCTTCACTTCAGGAATCTTTCGGATATACTGTCTGTGAATCTATGGCGTGCGGTACACCTGTCACTGCATTTGATGTGGGCGGGATGCTGGATCAGATCGAGCATACGGTGAACGGATATCTTGCTGGATTCAAAAACAGCGATGAGCTGGCTTTAGGTATAGATTATTGTTTGAATAATAGAGAGGAGCTGTCAAAGAAGGCTTCTGAGTCGGCAAGACGTTTCTCTTATGAAAATGTGTATGGATATGTTGAAGGATTCTTCAAATAATATAATATTTGTAACTATCTCCATGACTGGCGGCGGTACTGAGAGAGTGATAGCAACTCTTGCAAACTACTGGAGCAGTCAAGGCATGAGTGTACATATCATTATGATCGGTGGAGATGACATTGCCTATGAACTTGATGAGCAAATTGATGTAAGAAGCATATCGGGGGCTACTGGTGGAGATATGAAAGCCAGGTTTGGCAGGATATGCAGTCTCAGAAACGAGTTTAAAAAGGATAGCAATGCGGTGGTCATTGCTATGGGTACTGTTGCAGCAATGTTCAGTTCAATTGCTGCCCTGGGACTAAAAAACAGGCTTATACTGTCTGAGAGAAATGATCCTAACAGATTAAATCACAGACCTATCAAAGGATATGAAAAAACGCTTAGAAATATGCTTTACAATAAGGCTGATTCAGTAGTTTTTCAGACTGATATGGCCAAGGAGTGTTTTCCAAACAATATTCAGAATAAGGGATGTATCATTATGAATCCTATTAGGGATGATATATCTGCAAAAGACGATTATTCGGAAAGAAGAAAAACAGTAATGACTGCAGGAAGACTCACTGAACAGAAAAACCATCGTCTTTTGATAGATGCATTTATAAAGGCTCATGCATCGCACCCTGAATATAGTCTGGAAATATTTGGTGAGGGAGACTGCGGGGATAAACTTTTAGATTATATTGATGAGAAAAATGCTAAAGAATTTGTATTGCTTAAGGGATTTAGCAATGATCTTGTTTCTGTTATGAGTGATACACGTATATATGTATCTAGTTCTGATTGGGAAGGCATATCCAATTCACTTGCAGAGGCCATGGCAAGTGGTATGGCTGTTGTTGCAACAGACTGTCCAATGGGTGGTAGTGCAATGCTTATTAGGAGCGGTGAAAACGGTCTGCTGACAAAAGTCGGTGACTGTGATGAAATGGCTGATGCTCTTGATAGAATCATGGACGATGATGAGTTTGGGAAGGCTATATCTGAACATGCTTCGTTATTAAAAGATGAGCTTGCCGTAAAGAGTATTGCCAAGCAATGGGAGGCATTGTTTGTCTGATGAAGAAGATCCTTATCATAAGAACATATCCTTCCATACTTGATCCTGAAGGGTATAATATACAGGAGATTGGCCTTGCGAAAGCACTTGTAAGAGCTGGACTTGTATGTGATGTTGTATTATATAATGCAGGTAATCCTGATGAAGTAAAACAGATACCGGTGAGTGGTACAGTAGCTGGTTTTGTTAAAGTGTATATGAGACATGGGTTTGGTATACTCAAGAATGGATTCTTTCCGGGACTTAATCATATTGTCAAGGATTATGATATCTTGCAGGTACATGAGTATGATCAGATAACATCCTGGAAGTATTATGCATGTTATAAGGATAAGCCTGTAATCATATATCACGGCCCTTACTATGATGACTTTAACAAAGGTTACAACTTAAAATGCAAGATATTTGATAAGACTTTCTTAAAGATAAAAAGCGGGAAGTCCGCGCTCTGCTTTACAAAGTCCAAAGCTGCTGCTTCTTTTCTTAAAGGAAAAGGATTTAAACATGTTGTTCCTATAGGTGTTGGGCTAGATACGGAGAATTTTCAGGATATTGATACGTTTCCGAATGCAGATAATAAGTTCGAACTCCTTTATGTAGGAAAGATCGAAGAACGTCGAAATCCGTATCTTTTTCTTGAGATATTAGATAAGCTCGCAGGGAAATATGATGATATTCACATGACAATAATAGGAAGCGGTGAAAAGGACTATATTAATGCATGGAGGCAAAAGGCTAATAAGCTCATAGAAAAAGGAACACTGACATATTTCGAGAAGATGAGCCAGTCTGAATTGAGGGCATTTTATAAGAAATCTGATATTATGGTCTTTCCATCATTTTATGAGATATTTGGTATGGTATTACTGGAAGCCATGTACTTTGATCTCCCGGTCATTTCATCTGATAATGGTGGCTCTGATACACTGATAACAGATGGATTCGATGGCGTGATAGTAAAAAGTTTTGATGCAGATACATGGTGTGAGTCTATATCAAAGCTTCATGACGACACTGAAATGTACAAAATAATAAAGAATAATCTTATATTAAAAGACCATGCTGTATACACCTGGGATGGTATAGCAAGGCGTTATATTGATGCGATTAAAGATCTATGAGTGATAAACTATACATCGTTATTCCGGCGTACAATGAAGAGAAGAATATAGAAAACTGCATAAATGACTGGTATCCGATAGTTGAACGACATAACGGTGAAGGAAAGTCCAGGCTGTTTATAGTTGATGATGGTTCAACAGATGATACAGCTGATTTATTATGTAATGCTTTAAAAGACAGACCATTACTTGAATATCATACAAAGAAAAACGGTGGTCATGGTGCGGCTGTTCTGTATGGATACAGATATGCCATAGAACAGGGAGCCGACTATGTATTCCAGACGGATTCGGATGGACAGACTGAACCCAATGAGTTTGATGCTTTCTGGCAAAAAAGAGATGGTTATGATGCTATTATCGGTGAGAGATTAAAACGCGGTGATGGCAGTGGCAGAAAGTTTGTTGAAAATGTTGTATGCTTACTGCTTAGAATGGTGTTTGGTATAAAAACAAGAGATGCCAATGCTCCATTCAGACTGATGAGGTGTGATAAGCTGAAGGAATATATAGATATTCTTCCGCAGGATTTTAATATTCCCAATATCATGTTTACTACATTTTTTTTGTATTTTAGGGACAGAACTCTTTTCATACCGATATCATTCAATTCGCGAAAAGAAGGAAAAACCTCGATCAACATGTCTAAGATGATTAAGATCGGCACTAAGGCTATAGGAGATTTTGGGGCTTTGAAGAAAAAGATGCGGGTGATCAAAAAGGGAAGGCGCTATGAAGCATAAATCATATTTACATAGATTTCTTATTTCTTTAACTGTATCGGGGCTTGCGGCTTTCATGCTCTGCATTTTCTGCCCAGCTGAGACATTTTTTGCAAATTCGACAGAGCTTCCGTTTGTATATGGCGAGTTTTCGTGGTGGCTGTGGCTGTTTGCGATAGTATTAACTATAAGCGCATCGTTGGTTACTGCTTTTTTACCGGATAGATTACATGCATTTGTTACATCTCTGGTGTTTGCTTTAAGTGTATGTGCATATATTCAGAACATGTTCCTAAACAAGGGACTTGACCTGATGGGACTTAATCCTGACGGATACAGCGTGGATTCTTCAAAAGCAGGTATCAATACATTTGTATGGATCGCAATTATAATCATAGCAGTCATTCTTGGTATGATAAAAGCTTACGGAAAGAAGATCACGACATATGGAGCTCTGTTTCTGCTCGCGATACAGGTGATAGCATATGTGAGTCTGATAATACCTGCCGATGAGAACTGCTTTAAATATCCTTTGGCTGAGTATCATCTTTCCGGCGAAGATCAATACAATCTTTCAAAAGATGGTAATATCGTATTATTTGTTGTTGACTCGTTAAGCAACAGGGATCTTAAGAATGCTTTAGATGTAAATCCCGATGCTTTAAATGAATTAAATGACTTTGTTTATTATACAAACATGGACTGCTGTTATTGTGGTACATATCCCTCACTCACGCATATGCTCACACATAATTATGTGGATATGAACGTGGGGGTAAATGACTGGACAAGGTCGGCATGGACAGATACAGATTGTGAATCATTCTATTCGGGGATGAAGTCTGCAGGCTACAAGTGCCTTTTATATACACCTGACCTGCATATCATTTGCGGAAATAATGCACCTGAAGAACTGCTTAATGGCAAATGGGACAATTTTACCGATGCCCCACTAGAAAGAGAAGTAGCTAACAGCAAGATCGTAAAGGTCATGGTAAAGATGGCTGCATACAGGATGCTTCCGGAAGTGATGAAAAACTTAGCTTACGTTGATCTTGGCGAGTATTCTGATGCTGTAAGGATAATTGAAGATCCCGTGATGCATGAAAATTATGATTTTTGCGATAAACTGGAACAGAACGGATTGACTACTCATGATGGCGACAAGACCTTTGTTGTTCAGCATCTCATGGGAACACATTTGTTCAAGAACGATGAGTTTGGCAAGTTCAAGGAAGGCGCATCCTATGAGGAGACGACCCTTGGCTGTCTGTATATAGTGAGCGAATATATCAGACAGATGAAAGAAACTGGAGTCTACGATAATTCTACAGTGATAATAACAGCTGATCATGGATGGGAATATGGCCAGCAGCCTGTATTCTTTATAAAAGAGGCAGGTGCATCGTCTGATAGTATAGAAGATACTAATGCTCCGGCATCGTTTCATGAGTTGCTGCCTACTATAGCAAGGATTGCCGGTGTTAACATGCAAGGGCAGACAATATATGATTTTAAGCCTGATGAATTAAGGGAACGAACTCTTTATATCAGAAATTACATGGAGGAATATCCCGATGTACCCTACTTTGGAGGAGACAAGGTGGGAACGGCTAATGTATACATGGGATTTACATATACCGGAGATGAAGACGATCTTTTGGAGTATCTTTTTGACAGACCTTCAAAGATCATTCAGATGGTTGATTCATATTTCTAAATGAGGAAAAAAGAATGGATTTTAACGAGATTTTAGAATACTACAAGGATAAGAAGGTATTCATTACGGGACATACAGGCTTTAAGGGCTCATGGCTTTGCCAGATACTAAAAAGCTGCGGAGCACAGGTTGTCGGATATGCATTAAAGCCGCCGACTGATCCAAGTCTTTTTGAGTGTGCTGATATAGCTGATGGTATAAAGTCATATATCGGCGATATAAGAGACTTTGAAAAACTCTGGAAAGCATTTGAAAGTGAGAGACCTCAGATAGTTATCCATATGGCAGCTCAGCCGCTTGTAAGAGAGTCATACAAGGATCCTGTTACCACATATGAAACAAACGTAATGGGAACTGTAAATATCCTTGAATGTGTAAGAAGAAGTGATTTTGTTGAATCTGTCGTCAACGTGACTACCGACAAGGTATACAGAAACAATGAGTGGGATAAGGGTTATGTGGAAACAGACTTTCTTGATGGATATGATCCATATTCCAACAGCAAGTCATGTTCTGAACTTGTGACACACAGTTATATACAGTCATTTTTAGCAGACAGAAAGATACCTGTTTCAACATGCAGAGCCGGCAATGTCATAGGAGGAGGTGATTTTGCTTTAGACAGGATAATACCTGACTGTGTCAGAGCTTGTTTTGCAGGCAAACCCATAATCGTAAGAAATCCCAATTCCACAAGACCGTATCAGCATGTGCTTGAGCCGCTGTTTGCATACCTAATGGTTGCTATGAAACAGACAGAAAACTATAATCTTGCATCAAATTACAACATAGGTCCCAATGATGATAACTGTGTAACAACAGGAGAACTTGTGGATGCATTCACAGCTTCTTGGAATAAAAAAAGAGCAGAGATCGGAAATGATAAGCTTTACGAGGCTGTTAGGCAGGATATGTCTGACGGCGGTCCGCATGAAGCAAACTTTTTAAAACTTGACTGTACAAAGCTTAAAGAAACATTTGACTGGCAGCCAAGATGGAACATTAAGGAAACGATAGACCGCATCCTTGAGTTTGAGATAATAAGAAAGCTTGATGCTTCATCTAATGAACTTGCAGAGTGCATGAACAAACAGATTAAGGAATATGTAAAAACTCTATGAGCAAAGAACTTAAACAGATAATCAAATATGATATTGATCGCGGTTATGATACGGGAAAACTGATCAAACCCCTGCAACTTAAGTTTATAGTAACATGGAGAAAGGCGGTTTATTATGGGCGTAAGCATCCGCTCGGCATATGGTATCGCTTAAAACTTGATCACATTTCAAAGAAAAGCGGTATACAGATTCCGACTGATACAAAGATTGGAAAAGGCCTGCTTATAGCTCATTTTGGGACGATAATAATCAATCCTTCAGTTGTTATGGGGGACAACATAAACATAGCACCCAATGTGGTCATCGGAAAAGCCAACCGCGGAGAGAAAAAGGGTGTACCGACAATAGGAAATGATGTATGGATAGGTGCAGGTGCAGTGATAACCGGTAACATCAGCATAGGGAATGATGTACTAATCGCGCCCAATGCATTTGTTAACACTGATGTCCCCGATCACAGCATTGTCTTGGGAAACCCCGCAGTTATCCATCATAGAGAAGATGCAACAAGGGATTATATAAATCACAGAGTCTGATGTTTATATTTACTGTTATTGCCGTTTTACTGGCATCGCTGATAATTGCATATAAGGAAGACTTAAAGCCTTGCGAGACTGTTTGGCCGGTATGTATAGTGATGATACTTATGCTGTATATATTGGCCTTTTTCAGGTACATGTGGGTCATTGACTATATAAGTATAGTCTTTGCAGGGATAATGCTCATATGGATACTTAAGAATAACCTGTATAAAGAGATATTTGCAAAGTTTATCACACCGCAGAATCTTGCAATAGCCATTGTAATGATCATAGCATTTATATGGCAGAAAAGCTTTAACGTGGATTTAACAGGCGAGAACCTATTCTATGCATCAGATCTAAAGTCTTTGTATGAACTCAACGGATTTGCAAAAGCTTATGGAACTGTCATACCAGCGTATGGAGATTATCCTCCAGGCATGCAGCTTTTCGAATGGTTCTTTTTACATATGAACCCTAAAGAGTTTAAGGAAGGTCTCGGCATAGCTGGATACACTTTCCTTAATCTGATCCTTCTTATGCCGCTTCTTGGGCAGATCAGATTTATAAAGAAAGCTAATACTGAAGATGAACCTGAAGATGCAGAGGTAGATGTAAGAGTCACTGAGAACAAGAAGTACAGATTCGTTTACGAGAGCTATCATGTAAAGAGTAAATACAAGGTTCATATATATGGTGACAGAGAAAAGAAAAAAGAGACAGCTCCGATATTGGAGTGGACAGTGCTGTTTGTGATAAATTTGATCGTATGCATGAGTCTGATACTCATCCCGACAGTTGTATCAAATCTTAGGCTTGGTATCGCTCTGCCGGATGTTACCCTTGGCATAACCTACGGCATGCTGATCCTGTCTGCATTGGATTCGGATCGAGTGAGTCATATATATTATCTTAAGATTCTATTATACGGATGCCTTATCCTTCTTTTAAGAACTTGGGGAATATTGTGGCTGATATCCGCTGTTATCATCTGCATCATCAGGATAAGGAATGAGAGAGATTATATAGAGGATATCAGATATCTGATCATTGTTCCCGCTTTATGGATCATCGAAGCAGCAAGCTGGGTAGTACTGTGTATATTGATGCATCGCCATTCTGAACTTACTGGATATATGCTAAGGGCTTTTAGTGGAAAGACCGGGATGGTAACGGAGTTTTCTCATAAACTTCTTGAATTCATTAAAGCTCTTACGATATCACCGATAATCACATACAGGATTGGTCTTATCAGGCTAAGCCCTTTTATCATACTTATCCTGTTTATACTGATACTTCGTTTGCTGAATAAAAAAGGCTTATTTGAAGAGAAAGAAAAAAAGATCCTTTCCGTGCATGCTATAGTGATGTTTATAGTAGTATATGGGTTTATATTCTTTCAGTATCTCCATATATGGGAAAGCCCGCAGATGACTGTTACGCAGACTGTTGAAAGATACGGGATCCCATATATGCTGAGTCTGTTTATCATCATATCCGGCTTGCTTATAAAGCTGTGTGACAGTGAGGATATGGAAGTGGCTCTCAGAGAGGATAATGTCGATCGTCAGGTCAACAACATGGCTGCAAAAGCGGTCTATGTTGTATACGGGATATTTGTTGCGTTTATTCTGCTTGCCGCAGATTACTCTTTTGCTGTTAAGGATACAGTGACAGTGTCTGATGGCATGGAGGCTTTCGCTGTTATAGAGGCAGATCAGATATTAAAGGAAGTGGATGCTCATGTTGAACTAAGGGGCAGACGGGTGTTATACTTAACTGATGACAGTCTTGATAAGAGTGTAAAGGATGAACTGAGCTATGAACTGTCACCGGTTGCGGTAGTATTTGCTCAGGTCACGGATGATTTTAATGCCGAAGCACTAAATAGCACTATAGTAAACAGCGAGGCCCAGTTTGTTTATTGCGATATTTCGGGAGAAAATATCACGTCCGTACTCTCTGATATGTGCGAAGAGACATGGGAGAATGGAAGGGTATATCAGATAAGGGCGGATGGAACGCTCGGATATATAGATTTATAAGATAAAGCAGGAGATAAGATGGCTAGAAACAATTTACATGGATCGATAATAATCACATACAGATGCAATGCCAGATGCAACATGTGCAACTGCTTTAAGAATCCATCAATGCCTGAGGATGAGATAGATCTTGAAACGCTTGAAAAACTGCCTGACATGGCATTTACAAATATAACCGGAGGAGAGCCTTTTATCAGAAAGGACATCTCCGATATCGTTGAACTGCTCTATAAGAAGACTCCCAGGATAGTCATATCTACCAACGGGTATTTCACAGACAGGATAATAGAACTATGTGAAAAATATCCGCAGATTGGTATACGTATAAGCATTGAAGGTTTAGAAGAGACCAACAATGCGATAAGAGGACTGCCTGATGGATTTAACAGAGGATACGGCACACTCAAGAAACTGGTCGATATGGGACACGGTGATGTGGGATTTGGCATGACTGTCCAGGATATGAACTGCAAGGATCTCGTTCCGCTTTACGAGATGGCTAATGAACTTGGGATGGAGTTTGCAACAGCCACACTTCATAATTCGTTTTATTTCAGAAAGACGGACAACAAGATAGATGACAAGCTCATGGTGGCCAAGGAGTTTGAAAAGCTGATAAACAGGCTGCTTCAGTCAAACTCACCAAAGAAATGGGCAAGAGGCTATTTCAATCATGGTCTTATCAATTATATATACGACCAGCCAAGACTGCTCCCGTGCGAGATGGGAACGAACGGGTTCTTTCTTGATCCGTTTGGAAATGTTTTACCGTGTAACGGAAGCTGTGAGAAGATGATCATGGGTAATCTTAATGACAGTTCTTGGAACGAGATATGGTTTGGAGAACAGGCAGCTAAGGTAAGGGATCAGGTTAAGCACTGCGAGAAGAACTGCTGGATGATAGGCTCGGCATCTCCTGCAATGAAGCAGCGTATATGGGTCCCCGGATGGTGGGTATTGAAGCATAAGTTCTTAAAGGGCGGAAAGTATTCTCTGTCCGAGAATAAGTTTATTGATGAAAAATAAGAAGCGTAAAACAATCACATATGTTCTTGAAGGCGTTATGGCGTTTGCTACAGCGATAGCCATCGCAATGGTCAGTGATTACGGTATCACCGGTATCGAACTGATGATACCCTGTGTCTTTGCGCTCTGTTTTATCTTATATAACAAGATAGGCGAACTGTTTACCGGTGAATATAAAGCTAAAGCCATATCAGATCTTAAGGGTACTGGTTCACTTGGTGTGATCATGGCCATAGCCTATGTGGTCGGCAGCAAGATCGATCTTGATGAGAGAGTCTTTAATTCGTTTGGTGCAGTCGATGTTATATATATACTGTTTCTGATACCATTCTTTGTTTCGATTCTTCACATTGTTTTTTTTTCGGCAGACGAAGGAAAGCTAAAGATCAATAACACTGATCCGGATAGTTCTACATCTGTAAGGATATGGCCTAAAGCGGCTGTTTATTCTTTGGTGATGTTTATCTGCTGGCTGCCATATTATCTAACGTATTTCCCCGGCGGGATAGGAAATGATGATTTTGAATGCGCTAAGATGTGCCTTGGCAAGATCCCGTGGACCAATCATCATCCCGTATTCTTTACGGCAATCCTAAATATATTCATAAAACTGGTAGGAGGGACAGATCTTTCAGCAGCATTTGGCGTAATGGCATTTTGCCAGATGTTTTTGCTTTCTATAGTTTTATCCCTTGTACTCTTATGGCTTGAATACAGACATGTAAAAAGAGGATTCATATATGTTTCTCTGGGATTTTTTTCATTGCATCCTATAGTAGCCATGTATTCCATATACATAACAAAAGATGTTCTGTTTGCATGCATCGTTGTATTGCTGGCATTGTTACTGCTTGATATATGCAGGGCAGTACACGATAATCATGAACACCTAAATCACAGATCAGTCTGGGTTATGCTCACCGTTCTATCAATTCTGACTATCATCTCAAGAAATAACGGCATATTTATGATATGTGCGCTTGCGGTAAGTATGTTCATATTACTCAAACATTACCGCAAACGGATACTTATTGCATTTATTATCGTTTTTGTTTTAAACGGTCTGTATAAGAATGCTCTCTGGCCTGCAATAGGCATTGAAAAGCAGTCATTTGTTGAATCTGCATCTATACCTCTTACTCAGATTGCATATACGATCTATACAGATGGCGATATAAATACTGATGATAAGGAATATCTTGAGAACATTATGCCTTTTGAAGACGTTAAGAGGGAGTTCTCTCCAGGATATGTTGACACGTACAAGTTTTCTGGATCATTTAACTCAGATATCATAGATAAAGATCCTGCAAGGCTCATAAAGACATGGGCTAATCTTTTAAGGGATAACTTTGGAAGATTCGTTGAAGCATATCTTTTTGAGACATGCGGATACTGGCATTATGGCATAAGCAATACGGTAGCTACCGAGGGAGTCAAGCCAAATGATCTTGGGATAACGGGAATAGATGTCATAGAGATAGTTTCAGGCTATTCTATGAGGGGAGTCTTAACTAAACTGGTTTTAATTGCCCGCAAATTGCCTATGCTTTGCCTGCTCAGTCAGATGGCTGTGGAATTTTTAGCAATTATTCTTGTCACTGGACAGTACATCAGAAGAAAGAAGATTATTTATGTCGTTGCAATGATCCCATTTATAGCGTTATGGATCTCTATTATGATAGCAACTCCCGCATATTGTCTTTTCAGGTATATGTGCCCTGTATTCTTTTTGTGGCCGATGTTAGTGAGAGAGTTTATGGAAACATGAGTGGTTTGACACGTGACACGTTACGGGATATAATCATTATATGATAAAGTCATTTTCACACAAAGGATTAAAAGAGTTTTACGAAAACGGCTCAAAAAAAGGAATACAGCCGGAGCATGCTTCAAAACTCTCAAGGATGTTAGACAGACTTGATGCAAGCATGGATCCGCTGGATATGAATCTGCCGGGATACAGACTTCATCTATTAAAAGGTGATATGCATGATATGTGGTCTGTCACTGTAAGCGGCAACTGGAGAATGACTTTCTACTTTAAAGGACAGGATGCATATCTTGTTGATTATATGGATTATCACTGAGGAGGTGATATTTAATGGATAGAAAACCGACTCATCCGGGAACAGTTTTTTTGGAAGATGTAATGAAACCCTTAAATCTTACTGTTACCGATGCTGCCCGTATGCTTGGAGTAAGCAGAAAAGCATTATCTGAATTTGTAAATGAAAAGGCATCTTTAAGCCCGGAGATGGCATTAAGAATAAGCAAGGCAACAAATACATCTGTTGAGAGCTGGATGAATATGCAGCAGAAACTCACTTTGTGGAGTGCACGTAAGCATGAACCTAAGAATGTAATTCCGTTTCCGGTTAATATTGCTAAGGAAGGATGAAACAAAAGATATAGATGGACAAGATAGCGATTTTAATACCCTGCTATAACGAAGAAAAGACCATAGCAAAGGTTGTTAGCGATGCCAAGGCGGCATTGCCTGAGGCGGTCATATATGTTTATGATAATAACTCTAGCGATAAGACGGTAGAACTTGCAGGTCAGGCGGGAGCAGTCATAAGACATGAATATATGCAGGGCAAAGGCAATGTCATACGCCGAATGTTCAGAGAGATTGATGCAAAATGCTATATAATGGTTGACGGGGATGACACTTATCCCATGGAGTACGCACGCGAGATGTGTGACAAGGTTTTAAAGCACAACGCGGATATGGTCGTTGGAGACAGGCTCTCGAGCACATACTTTACAGAAAATAAGCGCCCTTTTCACAATTTTGGAAACAGCCTAGTAAGAAAGAGTATCAATCAGCTCTTTGAATGTGATATCAAGGATATCATGACCGGATTCAGAGCATTCAGCTATCAGTTTGTTAAGACATTCCCTGTTCTTTCAAAGGGATTTGAGATAGAGACAGAGATGACTATCCATGCTGTAAGCAACAACATGCAGGTTGAGAATGTCATTGTCGAATACAGAGACAGACCTGAGGGAAGCGAATCAAAACTCAACACCTATTCTGACGGTATGAAAGTCATATTTACGATAATCAGACTGTTCAGAGAATATAAGCCGTTTCGGTTTTTCGCGTTGCTGTCGCTTGTACTCATGGCAGTAGCTGTCGGATTCTTTGTACCGGTATTTATCGATTATATAAATACGGGGCTTGTAGCCAAGTTCCCTACTCTTATAGTGTGCGGATTTGTCGGACTTGCAGCGGTCCAGTCATTCTTTGCCGGAATGATACTTCAAAACATTGCCCAGAAGAACAGAAAAGATTATGAGATGGATCTAATAAAGCTTGCGATAAGGAGTAAAGACTGATGAAAATAGCAGTAGCAGGAACAGGTTATGTAGGACTGGTAGCGGGAGTTTGTTTCGCAGAGGTTGGTCACAACGTAACCTGTGTGGATGTAGATGAAGCTAAAGTAAAACTTATGGAGAGCGGAGTTTCTCCGATATATGAGGAAGGTCTCGAGGAGTTGATGAAGAAAAACAATGCAACGGGACGACTTCATTATACAACAGATTATGCTTCGGCTTATAAGGATGCAGATGCTATATTCATAGGTGTCGGTACTCCTGAAATGCCTGATGGAAGCGCTAACCTCAGCTATATCGCAACGGTCTGCAGACAGATCGCGGAATCTGTTGAGCATGACTGCCTCGTAGTTGTTAAATCAACAGTTCCGGTAGGAACAAATGATAAGGTAGAACAGTTCATCAAGGACTTCCTGGATAAGGACATAAAGATCGAAGTAGCATCAAATCCAGAGTTTCTGGCTCAGGGTACAGCTGTAAGAGATACGCTTCACGCAGCAAGGATCATCATAGGAACCGAATCAAAGGAAGCGGAAGCGAAACTTATGGAGATCTACAAGCCGTTTAATCTTCCTATAGTATCGGTAAAGAGAAGAAGCGCAGAGATGATCAAATATGCCTGCAATGATTTTCTGGCACTCAAGATCTCATATATGAATGATATCGCAAATCTATGTGAACTTGTGGGTGCTGATATCCAGGAAGTAGCCAAGGGCATGAGTTATGATGCAAGAATCGGTGAGAGATTTTTGAATGCAGGTATCGGTTTCGGAGGCAGCTGCTTCCCTAAGGATACTAAGGCTCTTAAATTTTTGGCAAAGCAGAATGGTTATGAACTTAAGACGGTTGAAGCCTGTGTAGAGGTCAATACAAAACAGAAGACAAGACTGTTTGAAAAAGCAAAAGATAGGATGATCACATTTGACGGACTTAAAGTTGCGGTTTTAGGACTTACTTTCAAGGCAGGAACCGATGACTTAAGAGAAGCACCCGCAAGTGTGAATATAAAACTTCTTTTAGAGCAGGGCGCAGATATATATGCATATGATCCTGCGGGTGTTCCCAGAGCAAAACAGCAGTTCCCTGAGGGTAAAAATGACAGGGGGAGCATCACTTATGTGGATTCTCCCGAGAAGGCGCTGGAAAAAGCAAATATTTGTTTTGTATTTACTGAATGGGGACAGATTAAAGCGGTTTCGCCGGCTCAGTATAAACAACTTATGAAGACACCGCTCGTATATGACGGAAGGAATCTGTACGATGTTGATGAGATGAAGAAGGCAGGAGTAGAGTATTACAGTATAGGACGATAGTATGCGTTGAATTAACGCATATGTCCACGGGGGTTTAGAAGGTTATGAGGATACAGCTATTAAACGGAGGTCTTGCGAATCAGGTATTTCAGTATGTATTCATGAGATATGGCGAGATGACAAATCCTGAAGAGGAATGGTATCTGGATGATTCGGCATTTTTCATTAAAAACAAGTATAACGGCTACGAACTTGAAAAGGTCTTCGGTGTACAGCCAAAACTTTTAAGCAAGTATTATGATTCCGATACCTGGAAGGAAATGATCGAACTGAGAAAGAAGGGAAAGAGCATTCCGCAGATCCTTAAAGACAATGGTGAGAACATTATCATGTATGCAGACAAGGATGATTATAAGACTGAGAATGTCTTTGACGGCAAGGTCTACAGGATGCTCCCTGAAGGCGGATTCTATCCGGAGATAAGCAAGATAGAAAACCCTGTTGTTTATTATCACGGAGACTGGGTTGAGAAGAACTGGTTTGACTGCTTCAGAGATCAAATGCTTGAAGAGCTTAAGTTTCCCGAGATAAAGAGCAGACAGGCAAAGATTTATAGAGATGAGATCCTTAAAGGTGTGTCTGTTGGAATGCATATCCGCAGAGGTAATTTTGTAAAGATGGGACTTGAACTTGATACACAGTATTATTTCAATGCCCTAAAGGATCTAGCGGATCACTATGATGATTTTACTGTATATGTTTTTTCTGACGATCTTTTCTGGTGCAATCAGAATGCATATCAGCTGGGACTTAATTTTGCACCAAAGATTGAATATATCTCAGGAAACATGGGCAGGGAAAGCTATGTTGACTTGCAGCTTATGAGCATGTGCAAGGTTGTCATCATGGCAAACAGCGCATTCTCTTTCCTTGCGGGACTTATGGATACGAGACTTGAATACTTTATCGATCCCTGGACAGGGAAATGGGGAATGTAGATAAATGAACTATGATTATCTGATAGTCGGAGCGGGTTTGTTCGGAGCAGTATTTGCTCACGAGATGACAAAGAAAGGAAAAAAATGCCTTGTAATAGATAAGAGAGACCATATCGCGGGAAATATCTATACTAAAAAATGGGCAGATATAGATGTTCACTGGTATGGCGCACATATCTTCCATACGAGTAACAAGAGTGTATGGGAGTATATAAATCAGTTTTGTGAGTTTAACAACTTTGTTAATTCGCCTGTTGCAGTCTATAAGGATGAGTTATATAACCTGCCTTTTAATATGAACACATTTTCAAAGATGTGGAATATAAAGACACCTGGGGAGGCTAAAAAGATAATAGCCGATCAGAGAGCGGCAGAAACAGATAAAGTGAGTGAACCCACTAATCTTGAAGAACATGCCTTATCAATGGTAGGCAGAGACGTCTATGAAAAGCTCATTAAAGGATATACGGAAAAGCAGTGGGGAAGAGACTGCAAGGACCTTCCTACATTCATCATAAAGAGACTGCCGCTTCGGTTTACCTACAATAACAATTATTTCAATGACAGATATCAGGGTATCCCGACAGGCGGATATACTCAGATAATCGAAAAGATGCTTAATGGCATTGATACAAGATTAAATACTGAATATAAAGCGTTTGCTAAAAGCAAGGAAAGGGATGTTACCTGGGATAAGGTTTTGTATACCGGTATGATCGATGAGTACTTTGATTACAAACTGGGTGAGCTGGAATACAGATCGCTTAAGTTTGAACATGAACTCATTGAGGGGCAAGATAACTATCAGGGCAATGCAGTTGTAAATTATACTGAGCTAAACATTCCCTATACGAGGATAATAGAGCATAAGCATTTTGATTTTGGCACTCAGCCAGATACAGTCATCACGAAGGAATATCCTGCGAAATGGAATAAGGGGGATGAACCTTATTATCCGATAAATGATGACAGAAATACAAAGCTTTATAAAGAGTATGCAAAGCTTGCCGAAGATGAAAAGAATATCATATTCGGAGGCAGGCTTGGCGATTACAAGTACTATGACATGGACAAGGTTATCGAGGCAGCACTGGAAGTTGTAGAGAAAGAAGCGTAATAAGCATATATGGCAAAAGAATCGTTTCTAAAAGAAGAAAATAAGAGCAGCGTCAGAGATCAGCATATAAATCTGATCCCGATCGACAACATCTGCGGATTTGATGTAAGACCGGGATTTTATGAGATCAACGGTGCGACACCTATCCCCG
>Ga0247610_10000323_pt1 | contig 73499 bp, 129 predicted proteins | sample 174DNAGHGhighgp2_FD_193483 | JGI IMG/M metagenome (GOLD analysis project Ga0247610, IMG submission 193483) | Sheep rumen microbial communities from Palmerston North, Manawatu-Wanganui, New Zealand - 1742 DNA GHGhigh gp2 | ecosystem: Host-associated > Mammals > Digestive system > Stomach >...
TCCGCATGTGATGATTTTCCAGATGCTTTTCCACCAATTATAGAACCAGTTTGTGATCCGCCTTCGGCATGAGCTCCATCATTAGTTGCTTCTGACTTATATCCTTCAGCATGGGCGCCATTGCCATTAGCTTTTGTCTCGCGACCTTCTGAGTGAGCACCATCACCATCGGCATAAGTCTAGTAGCCTTCCGCGTGGGCTCCTTCACTGTCGCCGGATGGCTTATTTTGACCGGTTTTTGACTGATATCCTTCAGCGTGCGAGAAATTTCCGCTAGCGATTGAAGTGTCGCCTTCAGCGTGTGTTTTTGTTCCAATAGCCTATGTACTAGCACCTTCAGCATGAGAATATTGGCCAGATGCTGTAGTTTTATATCCTTCAGCATGTGTATATGCTTCTAACGCTTTTGTTTCACGTCCTTCAGCATGTGAAAAATTGCTTTTTGCAATTGAATTTGAACCTTCAGCATGAGCTGATTCACCTAAAGCACGGCAATTATATCCTTCTGCGTGAGATGTTGTGTGGTATGCAACCTGCTTAAATATCTAAGCCTACACATTTCCTTCAGCTAAGCCAATTGAAGCATTTAAGTAGATGCTTATGCTTGTGCCATCAACATCATAACTAGTTATATATGCAGTTTTGTTATTATCAACAATTCTAACAGCAGAATTGTAATCACCATATGTTTTCAACGTTGAACCAAGATCAGCCGAATACAATGTTATTCCATTTATGACGCTTAATGCATTGATGGTCTTTTCACCGTAGCCTTCTACATGAGATGCATTTCCAATGGCGATATTTTGATATCCTTCAGAATGGGATCCACTTCCAAATGCTATTCCACCAAATTTAGTTGTACTTCCGCCTTCAGCATGAGATCCAATTCCAAATGCTTCTGTCTTATAGCCTTCAGAGTGTGCTCCAATATTTAAAGCCGAGGTCTAATATCCTTCAGCATGAACCCCATCACCATTTAACGCTTTAGATTCAAATCCTTCAGCATGAGCACCTTCTGTATCTCCACTATTTCCGTCGGATGAACCAACCTATGTTTTATATCCTTCAGCATGTGAATAGTCACCATATACAGTTGAACCTTCACCTTCAGCGTGAGTTTGACGTCCAATAGCTTGTGTATGCTCACCTTCACTATGTGAAGAACGACCATTTGCTATATTTTCTTGACCTTCAGCATGTGAAGCAATTCCACCAGCTACAGTCATTGTACCTTCTGCGTGAGAGTAGCGCCCATCTGTTATTGAGCATCTTCCTTCAGCATGCGAATATTTTCCAGTAGCTTTTGTTGATCCGCCTTCAGCATGCATTGAAGTGAAAGTTGGAATGACATTGCCAAGTTCGGTAAATCCACGAACATATAATGCATTGTCTTTATCCGGAGATGCAAACTCATCTAAATAAGTTTGGGCATCCATGTTATTGAGATTTCTGAATGCTGGCAAAGTATTGAATATAAGCTTCCTACCAACAGATGATCCAACTGTTACAGTTCCAGAACCAATGCTTACTATATTTCCAAAAGCTGCATAAGCATCATTAGACAAAGCTGCTGACCATATCAAATCTGAAATGCAAACACCAGCAACCGCCATAGATGGATTCTTCAATGACTACTTCATTGCATAGTCACCGCCTATAGCAGCTCCAAATGTTGATCCATTGTAGCTCTTTGATGTTACTGAATCTCCAATGAAATCACCACTAATCACTATAGCATTTTCACTTGGAATGACACTAAGTATGCAATATCCTTTTGATCCGATTGCAGCACAGCCATATTTAGTGCTTTCAGCCTAGATATATCCATTTGAAGCTGAATAGTTCTTGACATCATTCGGTGTAGATGTTTGAACAAAGTTTCCTGATAAAATTGTAATATTATGTGATGTTACACTCAGATCACCAGTCAGGTTCCCACCAGCCAAAGGAAGATAGTCATCAAGTGAATCTCCTACTGCCAATCGCTTCAGTGAACCATCATTGTTTATGAAATATTGTGTTGTCTCATCATCCCCGATGACATTTATCGTCTGTCCGGGATATGCAGTAGCACTTAATGCCGCATATGCTGATGCTTCATCAAATGTCTTGAACACTGAATACTTGTCAATTGGCAGTGGATTTGTCCTTTTGAATGTGACACCGGCTTCCCATTGAGCTTTGTTCTGCTCTGCTGATGAAAGTTTATTGAAAAATTCTTCTTTAGTTAGCATTGTCTTGTTCCTTTGTTATGCTCATGCAAATGTCATTGCTAAGTTTGATGATGATTTGTCTCCATTTCTGACAATGAATAGCATGTATTCATCTGATGTTCCATTCAAATGAGTGAATGTGACATATGTTGGAGTTTCAATAGGTGCTGGCAAAGAGCCCATTGTTCCAGACCAACTTGTCTTTATGTTTTTTGGCATCAAGAAGAATGTCTCATACCAACCTCCAGCTGGAGAAGTATAAGATGTCTTCATTGTGCTGAGCATTGTCCAATTATCAGCCATCAGTTCATTTGTATCCGCGGTTGTTATGTTTGGAGTCTTTTCTGTTGTCATCTTCCAGAAACATGGCTTGTACACAGTGTACAAATACATTGAATTTACTGCTGTACTAGCAGAGATCTTTTTGCTTGGATCTTCATCTTCTGTGCCCATGTTATTGAATGGAGTCAATCCAGCAGAATAACTTATGCTAGCTGATATCTAATATAAATCACTTGTCAGTTTATTTCCTGTGAATGTTGCTGAAAGCGAGCTTGGATTGCATGCTGGTGCACCGTTCACACCGTTTGATATTGCATCTGAACTTATGTTTGTCGTCAGCACATTTGAATTTGTTCTTATTGTCCAATATGATGTAGCAGATACTCCAGTTGGCGTTGGGCCATATGTATAGCTTCCATGATTGAATGTGAAACTGTAAGATGGTGACAACAATGTGCCATATTGCACTATTGCTTTTGTTTTGCCAATGCTAACCGATGGCTTTACTGTTGTTCCTGACACAGGCTTTGTCAGTATCTTTCGCATGACTTCATCAAGTGATTTTCCTTCTGAGCTGAGCACTACTATTTGGTCTGTAGTCTTAGATATAGTTCCAAACGATGTATAGTTTCCAGCACAGCTGATGTTCTTGTCGAAGTAGACATTCTTTGCATTGTAGTTGCCATTCATTGCTGCCCAAGCACTGCCATTCCAGTAGTATGCTGTCCTTGAGCTTAATGCATCATTTCCATCAACAATGAGTGAGCTAACTATAGTGACATCCCCAACATTGTTTCCATTAGATGGAGCTTTATCTAATGCACTCACTACATAGCAGGCATTTGACAAGACATCTATCACACTTGCAGATAGGAGACTAGAAGATTTTGTCATTCCTCCAAGAGTTTTCTTATATTTAGAGTAATCAGTTGCCATTTATTTTTGTCCTCAATTAAATTTTTTTCATCACAAGCTCTTCAATGAGCTCAAGACATTTCTTATTGTTATGACTGCACTTATGACATGCTCGATGTCGCTGTCATAGGTCAAACCATTTATAGTTGAAAGTGAGTTTATCTTGCTAGATATTGCAGATCTCAAGCTTGTCAACTCATCAGATGCTGCTTTCTCAACAGAGCTCAAGTATGAGTAGAGAGATCTTGTTCCAATGTAGAAGCCAGAAATGTTGTTTGCTGGATTAATACAAAACGTACCATTACCTTTATTTGGATTGTATGGATTATTCTTATTCTTTATACCGCTCCAAACAAAGGACTAGTCATTAGAAGCAACTGCTGCATATCCTCCAGCCCATGATTCTTCACCATTTGCTTCAGTGTATGCACCAAATGAATGCGCACCAATTTTTGTTGCTTTTGTTTCATAGCCTTCAGCATGTGATGCCCATCCAGCAGTATATGTATTCCAGCCTTCAGCATGAGAATCTCTTCCAGTCGCTTGAGTCAATTCACCTTCAGCATGTGAACCTGGACCAGAAGCTGTTCCACCTTTTCTGCCATCATCTTTATAACCACCTTCAGCATGTGAGCTGTCAGCTGTTGCTTCAGACTTGTAGCCTTCGGCATGAGAATATTGTCCAGATGCCGTTGTCTCTCTTCCTTCAGAATGAGCGCTATAATTTGTAGAGTTTGTATTATATCCTTCAGCATGTGAACCATATTCACCTTTTGCTTTTGACAAATAACCTTCAGCATGAGAATAGCTGTTGTCAAGTGTGGCACAACTTACTTGTGTCTGATAACCTTCGGCATGAGATGCTTTACCATATGCTTTTGCTTGATAACCTTCGGCATGAGAATAGAAACCTTTAGCCAATGTGTCGTATCCTTCAGCATGAGATCCAGTACCTTCAGCTGTTCCACCCGGATATCCAGCTGAATGTCCACCTTCTGCATGTGATGCATTTCCTGTTGCTTTAGATCCATAGCCTTCAGCATGAGAATAGCTTCCATATGCTGAAACTACACATCCTTCAGAATGTGAATAATTTCCAATGGCGCTTGTCTAATATCCTTCAGCATGAGAGTAGCTTCCAAGTGCTATTGTACTCAGTCCTTCCGCATGTGAACCGTCTGCATCTGCAATAGTACTTTCACCTTCAGCATGAGCTCTATTTCCAAAAGCCGCTGAATACATACCTTCAGCATGGGCACCGGCGCCACCAGCAATTGTTATATTTCCTTCTGCATGAGAATATCTTCCATCTGCTATAGATCCACGACCTTCAGCATGAGAATACTATGCAATAGCATGTGTTGAGCCACCTTCAGCATGGTTTGCTTTGAATGAATCAAAGACAATGTTTCCAACTTCTAAATGATTAGGGCAATATAATGCATTTTTCCCGCTGCTTACATATCCGGTCAATGTTGCAGTAGAATAAGATGATGTCTGCTTTATTCTGTCTCTATAATCTTTAGTGAATGTAACAATGGTCTTTCCACCAACAACATCAACAGATGATATATCTGAGAATTGTGAATCTAAGTTGTTTGCTATTGTTATTGTCCAGTTTGATGACTTAGCAGCATTTGGAATGTCTACATCTCCACTTAGCATCAACTTGTTTGGAACTATAACTGAAAGAACTGCAAATCCTTTAGCTCCAATAGATGGATATCCATATTTAGCATCATTGAATTCAGCTTGTAAAAATCCATTGGTAGTTGAATATATGTTGATTTTACTTGGATCTGCTGTCTACACATAATTTCCAGAGAGGATTGTGAAGTCATGTCCTTTGATTGTGACATCTCCAGTTATCTCTCCACCAACCCTCTTGTCAAGATAGTTGCTTATGACATCATCAACATCGGCACCACTAGCTAGCTTCTTCAATCCGTCTGGAGCTTTAGAATCAACTATGTATGCACTTTGTCCACCATTGCCAGATATTACAACAACCTAACCTTCATATGCCAGTCCTTTGCTATCAACATAGCTAGATGCTTCATCATATGAGCCAAAAACTGACCATCTTTCAAGAGGAATAGCTTTGTCTCTATAGATGGCATTAGCTAATCCCATCTTGTTCACGTCAGCTGTAGCACTGATATATGAAAAATCTTTGATATTCATTTGTCTATGTCCTTCAAGTTAGTTTTATTAGCTCCATGTGCAGCAAAGATATTTTGATGCATCTATTCCGGTCGTAGTGTCAGCACGAAAATACCAGATGTCATATGGTGTTGCAGCATAGTTGTTGAATCCGCTTACATCTACAGTTGAAGACACTTTTTCAAATGCCACCAATGCCATCTGTGAATTTGCATCTTTTGCAACTAGTGTGTTCTTCGTTCCCTTTTTAGCAGCAAACACAATGAACTTTGTTCCAATTGGACAGCTGAGCGCTGTAGTCAACCCGGCTGTTGAATTTCCTTTTCCTCCAAGAGGAGTGGAAGCCAAGCTTCTCACATCATCTGAATTCAATGCTGTTTTTGCAGCGGCCCAGTTCTTTGCTGACACCGCAGCATGGAAATTCTCATAGTCTGCAGTCAATATATTGTCATATGGAATGTTTCCCCAAAATGGACGACGATATCCTGTGAATGATGCTGTTGCTGAGAAAGTGCTCAAGCCAGCAGAAATTGCACTTGAGATTCTGTCAAGAGATCCAAGATTGTTGAATGGAATGTTTCCAGACAGCCACTCAGCACTAGCTTTATACTAGTAGTCCGTTTTAGTGTCACTATATTGCTTGTTAGATGTTCCAGCTAGCTAAGACAATGTTGAGTTTGTTGAAAGAACAGTTCCATTTCTGATTGTTCCCAAGCTAGAGCTTATGATTGCACCGTTGATTGCAACTGATATTCCAGAGTTGTTTGTTGTATTTTGGTTTGTCGGAGTTCCATATTGGTAAGTTCCAACCGTCTTCATTGTCAGTGTTGCACCCGGAACAACATATGTCTCTCCAACTTCTTTGCTAGATGTGTATGAATTGATTGCAAACTAAAATGTCGGTGGAGTTTTTGATCCGGATTCTGCAACTTGGTATGCATCTTTGAAGACATCATACATGCTCTTGCCTTTTGAATCTAGTGTGTAGTGACCACATAGTGGAACAGTGTAGTGTCCAAACTTCTCGGTCAATACAATGTTATCATCAAAGAAGACATTCTTTATGTCATACTTCTCATCTAGTGGAGTCCATGTTGACAAGATGTCATTCCAGACATATGCAACCCGTGAGATGTTTTCAGTGTCACCAATCTTAGCACTGACTATTGCAATGTCTCCTGGAGCAAGGGTCGATGACAATGGCAAATTGCTGTCATCTAAGCTGGACACAACATAGCATGCATTGATTGCACTGCTCAGCATTGATGCCGAGATGATCATGTCACGCTGGTCAATTCCACCAAGCTTCACCTAGAATTTAGTGTACTTGCTATAGTCTTTCTCTTTTTCCATGTTGTTTGATCTCTTTCATTAAGTTTTCATATCACCAAAACTAGCCCAGACAATGTTGATCTAAGGTCAACCAAAGTGTCACGAATTCCAACTACTGCACAAATCACATCAGATATTCTTGAGTTGCAGTTGAGTGATGATATTATGCTGTCGGTTGCAACATGCTCAAGGCTGTCATACAGATTTATAGTCAAGCTTGATATTCTGGTGCTGAGGTCTGTGCTCAGTGACTGTATCTAGCTAGACAAGTCATCACTCAAGTTCTATATGCATGTACTGAGCCCAACACAGATGTCTTGGACCGAAGCTCCAAAGTTGGAGTCAACCAGTGAGTCAAAGCCAACTGACAGAACACCAGTGCTGAGAGTTGTGATTGTAGCTTTGTCACTCTCAACATTAAGTACCGAGAGAATCTCAACTTGTGATGATGTTGCATCAATGACTTTTGTCTAGTCAGCACTTATGATGAATGAGCTTGTAGCATCAACATATACTGGTGCTGAGCTGAGTATTATTGAAGTCTTTGTTATGCTGATTGTTGGAGCATCATCAGAAGAACCAGCATCATCTTTAGCTATGAAGGAAATCTCATCAGCAACGGTTTGAGCAACTGTTGTATCATCGCCAGTAGTTGGATCTGTCTCTGTCTTGATTCCAAGTTGAGCGCCGTTGACAAAAAGCTAGCCAGCAACACTCAAGTCATTGAAGACAAATGCATCATGTCTAACAGAGAGATTCTCACTAGCACTGACTTCTTGTCTTAAGATTGTAGTTAGCAGTCCATTCTAGTCACCAGTGTTAGCAAAGTTCTGCTTTATCCAACTTGAGATGAAAGCATCATCATCGGTGCGATTCTTTGCTTCTAGCTCAAACTCATATCTAGAGACACCGGCTTTCAAAAGATAAGTGTTTCCACCCTAGTCATTAGCAAGCACTAGATTGCTCAAATGGATAAACCTTAAATTTGAGTGATCATGCACAATGAATACATCACCATTGCCAACAGAGATTATCGATCCACCGCCATTTGAAATTGTCACTGAACTTATGTTAGTTGATTCTGCATTTCTGAAGAAAATGTTATATGCAGCACCATTCTTCACATGATCTGGATTTTCATGATCATCAAAACCAATGCATGACTTGAAGAATCCACTTAGACTCTCATATGCAGGAGATCCAACATCTGGAACAAGATGTCCAGTGAAATCAAGTATTCCAAAGTCATCCGCACTGATTTCATCAATCTAGCGTTGCAGTCCTGGAAGAATTCCTTCAGTTGGTGAAGTGCCAACAGTTCCAAACAAGTCATCACAAAGCTAGTTTAATCCAGTCTGTTCCTTGATGTCTTCATACTTCAAGCTGAATACATTGTCACTTAGATGGATTCCATCTTCTGAAGCCGTGTATACATCTACTAAATCACCGACTTTAATGTAGATTCGGTCAATTCCAGCATCAGTATTGAAGTCAAGCTCAATCTCAGGAACACCAGAACCATCATGTCCATTTGGAAGGAAATGTGCACCATTGAGCATTCCATCTTTGACAAAGTCGGTTGTGTCAATCTCTGCTGAAGCATGATGTGAGCCATTTGTGATCAAATAGATTCTCTTAGCTGCACTGTCATATCTCAATCCAATATCATTGCTGACCATGAATCCAGGAGAGTTGATGTAGTCTTTGAGGTCCCAACTTATGTCAGCACTCAATGCTAGCAAGCTAGAAAGCTGTCTAGCTAGGTCAACATCGAGCTTCTTCTGATCTAGATTGCCGCTGAGCTCATCAAGTGTTCTTTGGATTGTCTTTCCATTCACACTCAATGAAGCAAGACCAGCATCACTTGCTATCTCTAGTCCATTAGTGAATGTACCTCTAAAGCGACTTGCTGTTTCAACTATTGGAGCATTTGTCTTGATCTCAATCTAGTCATCAGACTTCAATGTTGTTCCAGCATGGGTCTTGATCTCAACTCCGGCATCAGAGATCTTAGCATATGTTCCAGTTGTAGATTCAAAATTGTCATCTATCTCGAGTGAATTTCTCAAAGTTGTCTTTCCAACAACACTGAGATCACCATCGATCGAGAGTTTTGCAATTGTGTCTCCAGCTTTATGGACATAGCTTGCATCAACTTCACTTGAGAGCTTAGAGCAAAGTTCATTTGAGTAGCTTGAAAGATCATTGCTCAATGCTGTAAGTCTTAAATCAACAGTTCCGGACAACTCATCAATTCTTCTATCAGCATAAGTTTCAGCATAGCTCTTAGCTTTAGTTAGTGTGTCAGCAGAAGTTGCACTGATCAAATCACTAGCTGTTGAAGAAAGATTTTCAATCCAGATGTCAGTGTATGTCTTTGCTGAAACAAGTGTCTCATCGATCTTGTTGTCAAGATAAGATGAAATCTGCTTCAAGACAATGAGCTTTGTGTCATCGGCATCTTGAGCATTGATGACATCAAAGTCATCAAGACGCATCTCATCATCAGGAACAACATCATACATTGATGTGATGTGGTTCTTTATGATGACATAGTCTCCTTCACCAAGATAGCAACTAGTGTTGGTGTTTGGATCTTGAACCAAGACATAGTCACCACTGACATTCATCTTGCCATCGACTTCAGTGTGGTCAAGCTTGACTCGCCACATCCAGCCATTTCTCAATAGATCTTGTGTTCCTTCAAGCAAGCAGCAGGCTGGATCATCATTGAAGAGACTTCTTGGTCTTGCATAGACATCTCTATGGAGCTCAAGTATGCCTCTATACACAACACCATTGAGCATGTTTGTTGACAATGTCTCGACTTTGCCACTGAGCTCATCAAGATTGTTTGATAAAGTCTCTACACCATCAACTATTCCACTTATCTCTTCTTTCAAACCAGAGATTGCATCATCAATCTTCTTGTTGACACCAACTGAAAGATCATCTATTGCACTTGAGAGTCCAACCGAGAGAGCATTGTGAGCAGCACTTATGACTTTTGCATCTTCTTGAAGTTGTTCAATGTCCTAAGAGTTTGTCTCAACTGTAGCTTTAAGCTCACCAAGAGAGACGCCATCAACTGTTGCCTAAGCTAGCTCTACGCCTTCTAGTTCACTGTCTATGATCTTCAAACCAGACAAGATACCGCTGGTGATATTCATCTTGCCATTGAAAGTTCCATAGAATTGGTTTTCTGGATTGATAAGAATCACTTTCTGTGGGCTCATTCCATCATCTTTAGAGCCTGGCTTGCGCAAGATTGTTAAGTTTTCTTTGATACGATTATGCAAATCTGTGTATGTAGACATCTCTTTGTAGTCCTTATGCTCTCTTATTTAGATATTTACCTAGTCATCATATCTACACCTAATTTGGTATAACTATTATCATGAGTCTAAAAAGCAAAAAAAGATCATCTAAGAAAGAAAAGCCAAGAATAGACTTAGTGTTTCACTTTCTTGATCCAGAAGTTGATGTTGAGCTTGAGGATGGATGGTTTGATGAAGACTCAGAAAAAGAGCTTTTAGACTTGATTGATGGACTCAAGAAGTCTATCTGGATTGACAAGACATATGTTGGTTTTGAAGAATCTAAATATTCAGATGTCTTTTTGACCGAAGATGGCTGGAAGCATCTCTGTGAGATGATTGTTCTCTCTGGATTTGGAAAGTTTCTTCCAACTTCAGGTCAGGAGCAACTTGCTGAAGCATATTCAATCATGGTTGTCTGTTATCTCTATAATGAGATAATAAAGAGGGGTTGGGATTTTGAGCACATAAAGATAACTCCAAGCAAAGAAGAAGACATTGAAGCTGAGATATATCTTGACCAAACTCCAAATGACTCATGGAAAGACTATAAAGGAACTTGGCAAGATCTTGAAGAAGAAGCCGAGAAGAATGCTAAGAAATCAAAAGAAAATGACCAAAAAGACTGAGGTTTTAGACTTTGTAAGTATAATATAATTATGGCTAAGACTCCTCAAGAGATGTACTATGCAACTTTCAAAGGAAAGAAAGTTGATCTTTATCGTTTTGACAAGCGACTCATCAGACGTTTCAATATGAAGTCTGAAGTTGTCAATGCTTAGATTCAAAGCTCCGGCAAAGATACATATGTAGCAATTGTCACTAAAGATGGCAAAGCATATCTCTATAAGAGCAATGGAACCTTAGTCAGACAGTGATGAAGGTTTGTTGCTACACATGCATAACTGGAGGATATGACTCTTTGAAGATGATCTCTGGCTAGAAGCCAGAGACTATGCAGCAAGTAGACTTCATCTGCTTCACCGATGACAACTAGCTAAAGCAGCTAGATTGGCAAATGAGACCAATTCCGAGAGAGCTAGATGGCTTGAGCAAGGTGAAGCAGCAACGAGTCATCAAGATATGTCCTCACAAGTGGCTAAGTGACTATGACATCTCTATTTGGGTAGATGGAAGCTTCTAGATAGTTGGTGATGTCATGAAGTTTGTATTTCAATATGACTTAGAGAAGACTCCATTATACACTAGAGTTCATCCAGCAAGAAAGTGCATATATGAAGAAGCTAAGGCTTGCATTTCTTTGAAGAAAGACTCAAGAGAAGTCATTGAGAAGTAGATAGCTAGATATAGATCTGAAGGATATCCAAAAAATGCTGGCATGTTTGAGACTGGTGTCATCTTGAGAAAGCACAATGACATGAAGTGCTAGCTAGTATGCAATTGCTGGGCAAGTGAGCTTCTTGTAGGAAGTTGTCGTGACCAACTTTCATTCAACTATGCTTGCTGGAAGATGCACTTCTTGCCAAGTTGTCTTAACACAGAGTTTAGCTTGCTTGGGAAGAGAGCAAACACATTTAGGTTGTGCAGACATGAACAAAAAAGATAACAATTAGACATTCCTGAATCTAGTAGTCTAGAAAGTTGACTCCGGCAACATTCAAGACTTTATGCGAGCTTGGCTTCGCTAGGAATGCAAAGACTTCAAGCTGGTGTTCATCTAGAAGAAGAATGCAAGTGATGAAGAGAAGAAAGCAATCACATACGCCTGTGGATTTGCTAGTGCAATTGGATATAGCGACCTTGTAGTTGCTGTCACTTCAGAAGATGAAGTGCCAGAAGCAATGATGACAAAGATCTTGAAAAACACAAGCATTCTTCCAGTTGACAAGATGGAAGTGCTTAGAATGAGAGCTGAAGTAGGTAAACAAAAGATTGAAAACTAGAAAATTGAAAAACTTGAATAGAAAGCTGAATAGAATATTGAGACAATGAATGCTATTGAGAACAAGCAAAAGCTTGTAGAAAAAGACAATACTACTAAGATGATGCCGCAATAGAAGTTAATGGATGATGAAGTTGGTTAGAAGAAAGAAGTTGAGAAAGTTAATGTTGCAAAACCTGTTGAGAAAGTCTTCTTCAAGATAATTGTGCCAAACTACAACAACATAGCATACATCAAGAAGTGCTTAGATAGTATTCTTGAATAGACATTCCAAGACTTCAAGATAATTGTTGTTGATGATTTGAGCACAGATGGAAGTGATAAGTTTTGTGAAACATATTCTAAAAAATATCCAGATAAGATCATATTTAAACAGTTAGAGAAAAAAGGATATGCTGGAGCAGCTAGAAATGTTGGGCTTGACTATCCAATAGAATGCAAATATATCTTATTTGTTGATTCAGATGATTGGTTATATAATCTTGATGTATTAAAAAACATTCATAAATCGATATTAAACTCTAAGACAGATGTAAAGCTAATAAAAATGGCTATGTTTCATTTTTATGGAAAAAATGATTCTAGAAATTTTGTAAAGAAGTTTAAAGATGACTTAACATTAGAATATTCATTTTATAAAGGATGTGGACCTGGACGTACATGCATATCATCTGATTTAGCTAAATGCAAATTTAAAGAAAACAGACGAGTAGCTAATGATGTCATATGGTTTATGCGGTGCATTGACAACATAACTAGTAAAAATCTTTTAAACATATCTTTTCCGTGCTAGACTTATAATTGCATAAGTGTAACAAGTGGAACTAATATTATAAAGAAAAACAAAAAGTCTAAAGAATTTATATCATCTATGAGATTGCTTTTGCAAGATCTTAAAGATGAAGTTTTTAAAACTAGCATTGTTAAAAACATATAGAGAAATCTCATAAATTTGTATTCTCTTCAATTTCCAGATCCAAAACCTGATATGAAAGAAAAATCAATTGTATCTTAGAATATTCCATCATCAATAAAGAACAATATAAAGTATGAACTTTAGACCTCTCTAAAAACAGAAAACAAAATACATGTTTTACTTGTAAATTTTGGTAACACTATAGATTACACTCGTCAAGCTATAAATGATCTTTTAGTTTAGACTGAAGATTTTGATTTGACAATAATTGACAATAATTCAGATACTTTAGATGCTAATCATAAGTATTTCAAGCTTCTTTACCATAATTGGAACTTTCCAAAAAGACATTTGCATGTCATTGGACTTAAAAATACTATTGCACTAAACCATATATGGAATTCATTTTTTGAAATGACTTCAAATCCATGGTTATGTTTTTTGAATAATGACGTGTGCATTCCAGAAAATTTCATATCAGATGGCATTCAAGTGATTGAGAAAGAAAAAAATGTTGGAATAATAAATCATGCTACTAACAATCCAAAATATAAAGTATCAAACATTTTGAATTATAAAATATATGATAGAACATCTAATTCATTCATGCATCGTTAGGGATGGGACTTTACAATAAGTCGTGAAGTATTTATGAAAATTCCAGAAGAATTTTCTACTTTTGTTGGAGATAGCATATAGTTTAATAGTGCATATATAAAATCAAAAGATATAGTTTTCCTATATTCTTCTCCTATAATTCATTATTGTTCAACTTCTAGAAAGAAAAATCGAGCATATTTTTATGAAGTGCTAAAAAAAGAAAGAGCATTGTTTTTATCAAATGACAAATATAAAGAATATGGAAATACTAACACATATGATGTTGATAAAAGTCTTTCTTTGATGAAACCTGAAGACATAAACCTTTTGAAACAAAATGTGTATTGCAATAAGACTGACATCATAGTTTCTATGACTACACACCGTGGAAGAATATCAAACATTCCTAAAGTTCTTAAGTCGATTCTTAATCAAACATATAAACCAGCTAAGATCATAATAAACATATCAATAGAAGAATTCAAGAATGAAAGAAGCATTCCGGATGATGTTTTTCATTTTATCATGACTAATAACATCGAATTGAATTGGGAAAAAACAAACACTAAAGTCTATAAGAAAATAATTCCAACTTTATTGAAATATAAAAATAGCTTAGTTCTTTCAATTGATGATGATTTTATTTATCCAACAACCATGATAGAGGATTTCTATAATATATATAAGAAAAATCCTAATTCTCCAATATCTGGCAATAGAATAACTAAATTTGGAATGGATTGTCATTGTGGATGTGCAAGTCTAGTTCAATATAAGTTCTTTGGCATTTATATTGAAGACTATCTAAAATATTATAGTCATTGTCCAAGTAGTGATATATTTTTCACTATGACAGCACTTAAAAATGGCTATAAGTATGTTAGAACAAAAAATTTGTATTTTAAAAACCTAAAAACTATACCAAGTAATTATGGTTATTCAAAGGGTGGCTCAATAAACATGATTAATGTTACATATAATTGGTTAAAGAAAAATATATGAAAAACATTGATAATTTTATATCGCTTGGTTAGGATTGCAGTACATTTCTGTTTATAACTCCAACAAATAAACATAAAGCTGGATTTTTTGATAGATTTGCAATTTATTCTAGTGATTATTTAAAATTTTTTGATAAAGATTTCTTGTTAAAGAACAAAAACAACATATAGATATATTGTAAATCATCAATATAGCATCTATTAAAAATATTTTCATTAGTAAAAAATAAGCAAATTCATAAAAAAATGCGATTGCATTTTTTAATCATATATGGTGACAAATATGATAATGGTCTTATAGATGTTATTCATGTTGATAATGCTATTTTATATAATTTAGTTTAGTCCAATGATTTGCAGTCTTTTTTGCTTAAGATCGAACATAATGTTATTCCACACATAAAAGATAGAATAATTAGAAATATTGAAAACCATCTTAAACTATTTGATAATCCAGACAATAAAAACTTATTTGTACGAACTGTTAAACATCATATGTCAGAAAAAGAAGCTGCTGATTTAAAACAACTAAATTCTATTATTCTTCAAAAATTCAAAAATTCAAAGCTCTTAGTAATCACTGATGTTAATGACAATCTAACATATAAGCTAGATTTTGTAAAGTTTTTGTAGTTTGATCATTGGAAATCTAATGAGATTGCCATTGCAAATTTTAACAAAATAGTAGAAGAATTTTAAGGACACCAAATATGAACAACAAAATCAAAGTCGGAATAATTGGCTGTGGATTCATTGGCACAGCTTTGAATGAGTGGCTCAAGCAGAGCAACCCAGATGTTGAGACAAGAGTAAGTGACCCTCCAAAAGGGATAAATGATGACATAAGCAATTGTGATGCTTACTTCATCTAGATCCATCTGCCAACAGAAGCAGATGGGACATAGAACACCTAGCTTCTTGAGAGCTTAGTTGCAAAGTGCCCAGACAACACACCAATCTGGATTCGCACAACAATACTTCCTGGGACATCAGCAATGCTGTCAAAGAAGACTGGAAAAGTTGTGTATCATATGCCTGAGTTCTTGACTGAACGCACTTACCTTGAAGACTTCAAGTGGCAGCCAATGGTGTTCACTGGAGCACCGGAGCATGTTGAGCTTCTCAAGAGCATATTTCCTAGTAAGAAGCACATCATCATGAGCTCTGAAGAAGCTGAGATGGTGAAGTATGCACACAATGTGTTTGGTGCATTGAAGGTCACTTACTTCAACTGCATCTATGATCTCTGCCAAAAGAGAGGACTTGACTATAGCAAAGTCCGTGAAGGAGTGCTTGGCTCAACATACATCAATGCTCCTCACACACAAGTACCCGGGCCAGATGGCAAACGAGGACTAGGTGGCAAGTGCTTTCCAAAAGATGTAAGAGCTCTAGAAAAAGCATTTAGATATACACCACTTGGACGACTAATTGAGCCAATAATGAAATTGAATGAAGAGTTCAGAGGAGAGATCTTGCTTTAAGCAAAATTGAATCTTAGCCAAAGAAGATGGATCACCATAGGGTGATCCATCTTTGTCATCTAGGTTGGTCCTAAGGTAGCGAATCTCGGCACTCTAGATGAAATCGCTTGTCAAAAGTCAAATGCTATTCCTATCTCAATAGCTGGCTTTGGCTTGTTCTCATATGGAGCATCATCAGAGTTGTTCAAGTCACTGAATGCTATCCATGGTCTTGGATTTGGCTTCTTTGGTTTTGGTTTCTTGAAAACTTCATTTGGATCAATTCCATCAAGTGGATCTCCACTTAGCAAATCCCAAACAGAAGAAGACTAGTTCATCAATGTATCCAAATAAGATAATGATTCACTATCTTTTGATTTTCTGTAGTTTTTAGGTTTCTTCCCAGTTAAGATAAAATCAGCTTCACTTGCATCCGAACTTAGCTGCTTGCTCTCTGTATCGATCTTTAATGAACTGCTCAAGCTAGTCAATTCTGAGCTCTATTGCATCATGGTCATCTCTTGTGAGATTCCATGAATCTCTGATGACTTCTCTTCTGAGGTCTCTAAGCATCCTAGTGACACTTTCTGGAATTGTTGGTTGTTGCATGATTTTGTTGTCATTGTGAAATCTTTATGTCAAGCTACACGAATCTTCTGTCCAATTCCTATCTTGTTTGGATCTTTGATTTTCTTGTTGAGTGCAAGAATCTTGTCAACCGTTGTCTTGTTGTCTCTTGCTATCTTTCCAAGTGTATCTCCACTCTTCACTACTACAACTACAGCTTTGTGCTACTTGTTCCAGTCTTTCCAAGTTGTCATTGTGCCTGGAACTACATATTTAGGATCATGCTCTGGAAGATATCCAAAATGGTGTGACCCAATCTTCAAAGTGCATTTCTTTCCCCATGTGTCAACATTTGACTTGTCAGCCTTCTCTTTGTTGATGTAAGCATTTCTGTTTCCAATAGTTGACTTGAATTTCTTGTCAACTAAGTCAAGTGCAATAGAGTTGCACTCATCCCAAATAGCTTTGTTGTCTGGATTTTCAGCAATTGCCTTAGCCGGCACATACCAAAGATAAGTCTTATCTGTCCAACCTCCAGTATATCCCTTCAAGCATGTAAATGCACTTGGCTCTTTGAGAACAGCAATGATGTTTGATGGAGTGTTGTCAGCTCTGTTTAAGATCACTGAAGCAACAGCTTTTCTTCCAGCCGTTCCTTCAGCTTTTCCTCTAGCTTCTTTCCAAAGGACTTGTGCAATAGCATTCACAACATTTGTCTTGCTCATTTCACCAATCATCACATTTCCTACTGCAGCATTTGTTATTGCTTTCTTTGCTGCTGGAGAGTTCACGGTCAAAGCTTTGTCTGCTTGCTTTGCTTTGCCAAGCTCTTTTGCAAGTGGTGCTGCTGGAAGAAGATTTGGAATTGCCATCATAGCAGCAATGACTGACACTTTCACCAAGTTGCTAACACCTTCATCTAGATTCTCAACTTCTTGAAGTCTCTAGACAAAAGCTTGAGCATCTGAATCTTGAAGGTGCTTCAAAGACATGTTGTCTTTGATGCTCTGCAAGATGACATCAACTATCTCATTATCTTTGACTGCTTCACCATCTTGAAGTCGGTCATAGACCTTTATTACATCTTTCAAGATCTAGAGATACCCAAACTTCTCAAGAAACTTGAATGCCGCATCTACAACATGTTGTGTCCTGTCTTTACGACGCTTGAGAGCTTCTTCTTTAGACTTAGCATCTTTCTAGTAGTTAGATCTGACTTTCTTCATTGTCTTGAAAAGCTTAGAAGCTGCTTCAAGTCTTTTGTAGATCTCTTTTACTTGCTCCTTCTTGAATCCTTCATCTTGAGTCTTGTAGCTAGTAAAAGCTAGTTCATAGAGTTCAAAGATCTTCTCACGAATGTCTTTGAGAATCTTGTCAACTTGCTTCATTGCATCAGCATAGTATTCAGAAACAGGATCAAAATCTTCGCTTTTCAACTCTGGACCAACTTCCCACTTCTTCTCTGTGAAGTTGTAGCAACCAACTGACATGAAGCACTAGAATGGATTTGGATTGAAATAGACTTCTAATGGATGAGTTCCTATCTTCGCATCTTCTGGAAACTTCTCCATGTAGTTCTCAATGAAGTTCTTCTTGAAAGCCCATCCAAACTCTTTGACGACATCTTCATCTGAATCATCTTGAGTAGCACCGGTTGCACAGAAATCAATGTCAATGTCAGAGTTCTCACTCCAAGAGTTGGAGCAAATAGAGCCAATGACATATACACTCAAGTTGTTGAAATGATATTGATCCTAAACCCACTCTAAAGCGGACTATAGCTTCCTAAGTGCTTCTTCAGACAGCACCGGCTTGCCGCTTCCTGGCACATTCTGCCATACCATAGGATCAAGTCCTGGCTTTGGTGTATCTAAAACAGATTCAAGAAGCTATAGAGCATCAAACATCAGTTCTCTTCTCCTCCAACGGGCATTGTTTCCGCTTTCTTTTGGTCTGCAATCTTCTTGTTTCTTGCAGCCATCCAAGCTAGAAACTCATTTCTCTTCTTAGCTTTCTCTTCTTCAGCTCGTTTGTTGAAGTGATCTAAGTCATATGACTTATTTGCTCTATAGATCTTTGATTCACCATCAGAGCTGTTTCCAAGATTGAATGAAGCTCCAGCATTGCTAGAATTAAGAACTGAAAATGAATCTTCAATTGCTCTGACATATCTCTTGAATTCAAGTGGATTAGCCCCAGCATCTTCAGCAGCTTTTATCTTTTGTGGAACATCTTGAGCTAGAGATGCTTTCACGGTCTTGAGAAATCTTGGAACAGCAGTTTTGAAAACATCAGAGTTGAAGAAAAGATCAATGTCAAAGCCAAACTTGTTCATTGCTGCATCTTTAGAGAGAACCATAACTTCCGTGTTGCTTATCCATTCCCAAATATACCAACTTGGTCTTCCTCTGACTTGCTGTCTCATGATGTGAGACTTCAGCTTTGGTACAAAGACAACAAAGAACTTCTTTCCAATTGATTTCTAGAAGCTTGAAATGAACTTGAATCCACACAAAAAGCCAAGTTTGTCAAAACCACATGAGTACTGGAGCTCTTTCTCTAAGTTTTGAATTGGTTTCACACCAAGAGTGCACAAAAGTTTTTTCTCTGAAACAACTCCGCCAAGAGAAGCTTCTTCAGAGAATTTTACTGGCTTTAGCCCTTGTGTTGCTTCTTTCTGGTCTTCTTCACTTTCTTTCATCATAACTTTTATACTTACCTAGTATAGAGTCTTAGAAGTCAATGAAGAATCAATCTACATCAAACTTTAGCAATGACCTAAATCATTCCTAATGACAAAGATATCAAATATGTAGTATTAGCAGAAAATACAACATTTGAGGCATTCAACTCAGCAACTTTCTCTGTTCCATCATTTGCACTAAATGAAATCAATGTAGTTGAAGCAGAATCACCAACCATTAGATCTGCATCTCCAATAGTGAACTTCAACTTGTAAGTCTTTCCTTCAGAGTAGTTTTGCAAGATTATGTTCTTTGGATTAGTTGAGAAATTCTTCAATATTGAGCATTGATATGGTTGTACTCGATATCCCGGAGTTATTTGATCTGGGGTATTTGTATACTCAACTGTTACTACTTGAGTTTCAATAGCTTGATTCAAATATTCAATAGCAGTCTCATGGTCGTTGACCTTACCAACAATATTTGTAACACAAAGTGCATTTTCATTGACTATGTCAACAACATTCACAACACTTATTGCAAGCTATGGAATATATTTGACACTCAAACAAGTGTCTCTTGCACTTAAATAGAGATCATCAACACTTAGAAAAAGATTATGAATATCATTAATATTGTTGTTGATCTTATTATCAAAATCAGCTGAAATTGACTTCAACTGCTCTATTGTGCTATCAAGAATAGAAGTACCAAATACCGGATCAATGATTTTGTAGTCACCAATCTACTCATGTGTTGGATGTATGTACTAAGTGCTCATTCTGCTAGTCGCCTTGATATTGTAAATTCATTTGATATTTACCAACTAGCAAACATTCTAGATTTGAAACTTCAACTCAACAAACAACTTCTTGTCCATTGAAGTCTGGATTTTTGACATCTAGAACTACTAAAGCTTTCAAGATTGAAGGAATAGTCTCTTGTTCAAGGTGATTAGCAATCTGCTCTATAGTAATAGACTTCTCTGGCCGGCCAAACAAATCATGGGCATAGTCTTCTCCAATAAACCAATGATCTCTGTTCAATTCTTCAATTCGTCTAAGCAGTTCAGCTGATTCACTAGATCCAGCAAAAGTGCAACCACAATAGAGTTCAATTCCTAGTTCATCTATTGTTCCAGTGTTTGTTATTCCATCAAGTTTTGTTCCTGTGACATCTACATATGCTACTCTGACAATTGAAGAAGTCATTGGAGTAAAACTAGATGGATGGATCATTTTTCCAGAGACAAATGGCAACTCATACTCTCCAATATACCATTTGAATCCATCTTTCTCCCCACTTGAGCACAATCTAATGTTTCGCCAATCAGCAAAAGTTGATTTAGCAGAGTTGTCATCAGTTGATAGATTTATCTTCACCATTTTGGATTCCCATGTATTTCTACTTTCTTGTCTGAAAGAACTTTTATTCTAAAAAGCTCATCTGATCTCTTGCTAAACAAATAATTCAAATATCTAATAAGCTCTTCTTCTTGAACAACTTGATAGTTCCAAACATCTACTCCAACATTGACATTGAGAACAGAATGTGTCAAATCAAGGCAATGCTTCCACTTCTTGTGAACATGCCCACACAAGTGAATTGTTCCTTCTGTGAAAGTTCCAATTGCTCTCTTGTCATAAGATGGATAATGTGCAGCTGAAACAAATGGATATCTCTTTCCAAGACCAAGATTCAATGAATTTCCAATGCAAAACACTCCATTGTTGATGTCATGATTTCCTCTCAAGTTGACAAAAGTTGCTGGAATCTTTGCAACTATCTCTGCTGGCTTTTCTTTTAGTCCATGATATCCACGATCAATTCCATATGAAGCAAAATCTCCAATATGGATTATTGTATCATTTGTCTTAGCTTTCTCTAAAGTTGATTTCAAGAAAGCTGCTTTCATAGCATCAACATCTTTGAATGGACGAACAGCATCTCCCATGACTTTCTTGTCAAGGAGAATTGAGCTTCCTAAATGCCAATCTGCCGTCCAAATTCGTTGTGCCATGACCGTAAAAATTCATATGTGCCTTAGTCAAGACTCCATGTCTTTAAGATGCTTTGCTGTATGTTCAATCAATATTGTCTGTCTTGATGGGTGGATTGTGAAATTCTTCCACTCAAACATATCACAAATCTCTTTGAATGAAATCTCTCTTGTTTGGACATTTCCACCACCGCCAGTTACAATCTCATAGACAAATCTAGCTTTGCTAGTTCCTTCATCTTCAATTGACCAGCCAATTCTTGACCACATCTTGCTTTTGGCAACTTTGTCCGCTAATGCTTGCAATGGCATTGTCTTGATGTTCAACCACATATCTTGTCTTCTTTCTCCAATTGTTCTTCTTGATTCTCTGACAACAAGTTCTTTTCATTTGTAGAAGTTCTTTTCACAAGATGAAATTTCCAATCTTTCAACTCCGGTTCACTTGAAAAGAACTCTAGCCATTTTTCTGGAGAAGCAAATCCTTGAATATTATCATAGTTCTCACATGGAAAATGCTTAGCTTCTGATGCAGATTCAACTATCTTGTAGATTCCTGATCTAGGATTAGCTTTTATCTCATCATTTGATCTAAATGCAAGACAACCTGTTTCACTATGGTTGTCTCTTTTGAAACCAAAGAGAATACACCATCTTTTAGTTTTTTTAGGTGTTGGAATCTTCTTTGTTGATCTCTTCATCTATGCAACTTTTTTTATCAGATTTTTCAATGTTTTCACTACTAGCATCTATATCTTTCTTTTCTGAATCCACAATTCCAGATTCCCTAGCTGCTGTTATTAAATTATCTCCAACATCTTTAAAATCTCTATCCAAAAGCATTTTCGCTTGAATTAAGCTTACTACTAAAAGAAAAAATGTTCCATAAAAAGGATCTGCCAATGAAATCATCCACCATGCAGATCCAATTAAAATACTCTTTATCAAGAGCATCACAAGATAAGCTTTTCCAACTATTTTTATCAATGAAGTTTCAAAATCACCTTTAGAAGCTATGTTTTGAAACAATTTTTTATGCTTTGAAACTAATTCTTTAGCACTATCTTCATCTATATATGCCATATATTGACATGATATAGACTTAGGCCTCACTTGGCATAGCCAAATGCTTCATCTTCAGCTAATGTTGCTTCTTTCATCTCTCTAGTTGGTGGTTCAAGAGCAACTTCCATTGAGTCATAATTAGCTAAAGTCTTAGGTTTTTCAGTAATTTGCTTGCCAAACCATGCAATTGGATCAATAGCCCGATGCCAAATCTGAACAGATGAACCTGGAATATAATTGCCTTCGGTGTACCAACAAGATTTAGAAGGTTTTGCAACTACAACAAACTCACCATCTTTACATTGAGTTCCATCCTGCTTAAATGGATTAACAAATGAGTGGTAGATATCTCTAGAGATGTTTTGATCAGTAATCTTGTCTTCAATTGCAACTCTCCAAACTCCATCAGTAACTAAACCATCCCAAATCTTTTTACATAAGCTAGTTGCATATTCTTCAGATATCTCTCCATTTTTTGAAGACCACCATTGCAACTCAACTTGTGCTGGAATCGTTGACTCAGAATTGTTATCTTGACTAAGTTTTGTTGCTTGCTCAGCAATAGCATCTTTAAGATTTTCAATGACATCAACTTTAGCTAAAGCTTGCCCGGCTTTTGAAGCAAAAGCATCTTTCTCAACAATCCAAGTCTTCTCAGACTTCTTAAATTTTAACTTGAGCCATTTCTCTGCAATTTGATAAAGCTCAACAAGTGGAGTCTCTTTATCTTCTCTTTCAAGAGCCGATGGATCTAGTTTGAAGATTGCATTTGTCAAGTTCTTGTTCAGCTTCTCACCAAACTCTACTTCTTCACCTAGCTCAACTGTAGTTTCCTTGCTGTTGTCTTCTACCATCATGTCAATATATCCTTATTAATATTCTACAACTATCATCTTCCAGCTCTAGCCATTGCCTAGCCAACCCTTGACCTCACATATGCCTGGAGCTTCTCGGCATTCTTTCCGTACTTCCTGCCAAGATTGCAGAGATAGAAAGCATGGTTTGTCTGGATGAATCCTCTTGGACACCACCTAGGCATCAGGATGCAGTTCAGAGAATCACAGCTCCTGAATGCTTCTGTCAGGTCGGTAGCTGTCCTAATGTCAAGCTATCCAATCATCTTGAGATGCTAGCAGTATGAGAATCCCATATTCATAGTTGTTGACATAGGAACTAGCACACTTTTGACATCCTCAAGTCTAGAGCAGCTTCTGAAGATTCTTGAAGTTTTAGTTGCAACCGGTGCTGAGAATGTTCCAATCTTCAGAAGTGAATTGTTGTTGCTGAACATTGAGTAGCAGTTCAAGCAAGCAGGAAGCTCTAGCTCTTCAATTCTCTGGATTGATGCTGATGAGAACATTGTTGTTCCTTCAATGAGCTTTGGAAGTTCAACCGACTCTTTTGTGATCACGGATGGACAGCAGTTTGATGAAGAGTTGAACATGTTGTAGCCATTCTCAAGACTTGGAAGCTTGCATTTCTCTGGGGCTACAGCAACTCTGCATGAGTTGAACATCGCTGTTGCACTCTTCAAATTCTTGCAACTGTCAAGAACATTAATTGAACCAACTAGAACAGTGGTGTTGCTGAACATTCTTGCTGCTTCGACAATGTTGTCAGCGTTGATGAATCCCTTAAACTACTTTACTCTTGAATAGTAGAATGCTGCCGCGGCATCTGTGACCGCAGAAAGATCCACGACTGGAAACACCAAATGCTCATCGGTGATGTGAGCAAACCAACCCCTGATCTTTCCATCATTTGGTGCTAGCTTCAGGCCTTGGCACTTAGCTAGAACACTCTTGTTCATCAGGAGAACTCTAGCCGCATCCTCAGAGACAACTGTTATCCAGCCATTCTCATCAGGCTCTAGCTTGTATCTCTTGAATAGACCATCAGCCATTGCTTCAGAGACCTTTCTCATCTCCCAAGGGAAATCCTCAAGGAATGAGCCATATGCATCTCCAAACACTTGCTTGACCAGAGTCTTTGGTCTGGAAGATCCATAGAATTCCCTGCTTGTGACATTATCCCAGTTGACATTTGTTGAGAATCCAGCTTCACCAATCATGAGTGTTCCTGGAGGCAGAGGAGTCTGATTCTCACTTCCGCACTTGATTGCAAACATTCCCTCAAACTGTTTTGCCTTTGGGCAGATCATATCAGGAAGTTGCTAAATCTTTGCAAACCTGAACATGTCCCTCAAGTCAATGAGGTCATCAGTTCCTTCAATCTTTCCAAGGTGCAAGATGTTTGTCTCTCTGAACATGCTTTCAGCGTGCTTGACTCCAGTGAGATCAAGTGCTTTGATGAAGAGAGTCTAGCTAGTTCCATAGAACAAACCACTAGCATCTTCCATCTCAATCTTGATTCCTGGATATCTCTTGAAGTCCTTTGCAAGATTCTTTGCCATCTACTGGTTTTTGATGATCAGATATCCTCTATCATCAACCAAGTCAGATCCTTCATCTGGTCTTCTGTAGAACTCTTCAAGCTCTTCCATTTCTTTTGTGAAGTTTGGAGAGTCAACAACTTTTGGTGAATAGGCAAAGATCTCTTCAGCAGAGTGGCCACTCACTGGGCTTCCATCGCTATTTTTGAAGCTAACTCCGTCTAGAACTAAGGAAGGACCAATGCCAGAGCCTTGGATTGCCTTGAAGCGCATATTTGGAAGTGTCTTCAAGAATGGACACTTCGTGAATGCGCCTTGTGCACTAGTGATCTTGTCGGTATTCTCAATCAAGACCTAGTCAACATGAGAGTTGTAGAATGCTCGGTTCATTGTTGAGCAATTCTCAAGATTCAGAGTGAATGGAGCTATCTTGATTGCGCTATAGCTCTGGTCATCTCTCTTGTTGATTCTAGCACTATTGAAGATATCTGTTATTGTTGTGGCCTTCGAAGTGTCAAGTCCTTCAACCTTGTTGACCTTGGCATTGCTGAACATGCTAGTCATGATTGCTGGATGACAGTTTCTGAACTTTAGCTCATTAGCCTTTGCATTCTTGAACATTCCAGTTGCATCATTGACTGCTTCCATATCGATAATTGGCATGTTTCCAAGATCTTGGCTATCAAACCACTGCACCGTATCTGCCGACATTATCTTGAGACCTGCAAACTTGCTGAAGATCTTCTAGAACTTCTTGATATCATCTGGAGTATTGATGATGAGAAATCCATCATGAGCAACCTGAGCTTGGCTCAGGAGCTTTCTGTATTCTTCAGCATAGTATACCTGCTCGCCCTGAATAATCATCTTTCCAAGAGTACTGCCCGGCTCAGACTATATCAACCAATCAAGAAATCTTTCGCCGCCGCCATTACCATCATCAGTTGAGTCTGCTTCATTCAAGAAGTCAATTCTTCCATTCTTTCTAAGATACTGATAGAGCTTTCCAGTGCCGAGATTCATGCAGACGATGAGTGGATATCTTCCATGATCACTGTAGGAATTCCAGTGGCCATTGCTCTTTCTGCGATAATCCCAATATCCATTGCTTTGTTGATATGCATCAGCTGTGCACCACCCAGTCTCAGTCCACTGGTTGTCAAAGCCAATGCCATCCTTGAGATACTCAGCATTCCTGCCGTCGCGGCGATCCTTCTGGTCTTGGGTCATTCCAGGCTCATCATATCTGTAGAGAGTCATGTCAATCTCGGATGTTCCAGGAACAACCTTTGGTTTAGCTCTTCCAAAAACTGCATCTTGCTCAAATGTTGTTGTGACAGCAATGATCCACTTGCCATCAGTGTAGGTCAATGCTCCAAATCTCTTTGCTGCCTCGAACAAGTCAAGACGCCTAGCAGCGCATGGGTGCAGATTTCCTTTCTCAAGCTTCTCTTGTGGAAGAGAGTCAACTGAGTTTGTCTTTGCCTCAGCTTCATCAACAATCTTCTTGAGCTCAGCTACGGTTGGAATTGTGTCAAGATTGACTCCCTTCAACTGCTTCTTGAGATCACCATTGAACCACTTCAAGAGAAGAGCTACCTTTGCAGCTTTCATCTCATTGACAACGTCTTTGAATGACTTCTTCTCTTTTGAGAGCATCCTGTATGAAGTATTCAGAAGCCAACGGGTTGATCTTGAGATATCTCCATCAACAGTCAGATTCTGCAAGAATCCTTCCTCAAGGTTGAGAGAGGCTAGATCAAGATATGCAAGCTCATTGCCGTCAACAGTTTCGAGCGTCTTGACATTCTTCTCAGTCTCAATCTCCTTGAAACTGAGCTTGCCAACAATGATGGCATAGAGCTGAGCTAGCATCAAGATTGGTCCGGAGAGAAGAATTCCATAGTGCTCAACTTGCTCGGTCTTGCTCTTCTTCTAGACCTTGGTGAACTTCTCAATCTTGATCTTTGAGCTCTTCAAGAAGTTCTTCAATGCTTCATCATTGCCATTGAACTAGCTCTTGATTGCCTGAATCACTCCACCCTCAGCATCATCTGCATCTTTCTATGTGTCTCCAAGCTTGATGAATAGCTTTCCATTCCAAGACTATGGGTTGTAGTCTGGAGAAAGTCTAGAAATCTCAAGCATCTAAAATAAATCACTCTTTGGCCACAACTGTCTGATTTTTGCTACAATATCTTCTAGCAAAAGAGAATCAGCTTGCTCACTCTTAGCTTCTAAACTCTCTTTGAGATACTCTCTAAAGCTCTTAACTTTGATTCTCTCTTCTGACATAATTGAATCATCCTTCATAATCAAACCAAATCTCCATCAAATTTGACAACAAGCTATACATCATCATGTGAGGCTTTGACAGCATCATACACATCTTTGTACATTCCATTCCATATTCCATATTGCTCTAAGAATTGAACTGCCTCATCTCCAACAAACTTTGTTGTCTTGTCAACCCCAGGAAAGTTTACCAGCATTTTGTAGCCGGAATCAGCACCAAAGATCTTTTTCATTCCATTCTTAGTTGATGGAACTCCAAATCCTGTCTACACAGAATTAAGCTCTTTCTAGACAAGCAACTAGCTTAATCTTTGCTGCAATGCATCTTCTGCAGCAGCCGCTCCACGTGGAGCTCTATGTGCTGGTGCAGCAGCTGGTCTAGCTGCCTATGCTTGTCCTCCTTGCTGTTGATTTGCATCTGGTGTAGCATTTGGCTATCCTTGAGCAACTAATCCAATAGTGAATGGTGGATCTTGCTGGATGTTGTACTTAGAGTTTCTTCTGAAGAAATGATCTCGGTCAAACAAGACCTATATTCCTCTAGGAGAAGTCTTGTACCAAGTCAAATAAAGCTGAACAAGTCTCTTGTACCAACTTGAGCATGGTTGTCTCAACATCCACATTGCATAGTCAATTCCAACATCCTAGAACTAGACAATAGCTGGATGTCCATTGAAAGCAAGTTGCATGACTACATCAATTCTAGTTCCATTTCCAACTCTCTTGAACTAGATGAATCCTAGACGCTTGACAAATGAGTCAACCGAGTCATCCCAGTTGATCTGCTTGTAAGTGCATTTACTAACTTCATCCGCTTTAAAGAAAGTCATCTCAGTTGCATTTGTTTGTGCAACCTTAGAAGTAAAATCTGTGTAATTCCACTTTCCAACAATGATTGGAAGCATTCTTCTGACTTGAGCCTAATTATTTGTTGCAATGTCTTCACCATTCTTGAACTTGATTCCATGAATAGTGTTGTAGCTATTCTTGTCTTCTTCGGCATCTTCCTCCCCATTATCTTCAACATCATCTTGTTGGTGGGCTGGCTGCTGCTGTTGAGCTGCCAGAGGAGCTTCTTCTTGTTGCTGTGGAGGAAATTCACCACCAGCCATCACAAACTACTCAAGATCTGCTGCACTAGTCTTCACACCAATCCAAAGGGTTGGATGCTGCTCTTGATCATTCCATCCAAGCAAAATCTCTCGATGGGAAGAATGACCTTCAATTGAGAAGTTTCCAATCTTCACCATTATCTGCTCAAGATTGCCACCAGCTTCTTGCATTGCAGTAATGTCATTTTTCAAGTCAGTGACTAATGTAGCTCTGTTAGGATCTGCATCCTAAGCATGAATTTCAGCTTCTGTACTTCCTGGTTGCCAGCCAAACTCATTTCTGCAGCTCTTTATCTGTCTTGAAGCAACTCTAACAAGCTTTACTTCTGACCGATCATCAAAACATTGATCTTCAAGTGCTGCCTTGAGAACACTTAGCTTCAAATCGAGACCAAGATGTAAAGCATCATGTGGTGGTGTTTGATAAGCTTCAACTATCTAAGTTTTTCTTATGTTCTTCTTTGCTCGACCTTCAAGCAAATACTCAATGAAACTCATTCTCTTGTTGTCTACATTACTCATCTTGCTAGTCTCAAATCATTTTAAATACTTACCTAAGTAAAGATGGTAGTAAGTAATACTATAGAATTTACAACATTGGAAGAAAGAAAATGGAAAACCAAATAATTCAACAACTAGGCCAAACACTTCAAGGACTTCTTCCTGAAGTCTAGCAACAAGTGAAATCTCTAAAAGATTTTGCAATATTCTCAGGAGCAGCTCTCAAGATGAAAGCACCGGAAGGGCTTAAAGATCTTGTAGATGCTAAGTCTTGGTATATCACTATGAAGTTTGATGGAACTGCAACAAGAGAAGATGCAAAGAAAGTGTTTGAATACACAATGGTTGAAAAACTTGGCATTCCAAGAACAGAGCAGAATCTTGATGATGAGATTCTTCCAAAGATTGACTACCCACCAGCTCCATCTGATGCTCCACAACTTCCAGCTCCATCACCATCTTCAAACTAGGATGTCATTGACATTGATGATGAAGGAAATGTAAAGCAAGAAGTTGCAAGAAAAGAGCCACTTGCTGTTGTTCCAGTGTCAAAATACTATGCCGTCTAGCTCAAGATATTTGGAGCCCCAAGAATGGCTGGCCAGCTTAAAGGAGCAAGAAGTACTGGAAGACTTGGTGGAAGAAGAAATTGGAGCGGAAGACAGCTTGGAATGAGATAAGGTCTTATCTAAATCAAATAACTTTAAAAGCTAGTGGTATCCACTAGCTTTTTGAGTCTAGACATCAATTGAAGCAACCTTTGAACACCGCTGACTTGATGAAGCATCTTTTTTGGACATTGTCATCACCAACAACAACATTTCCGGTCAAAAGACTCCACTTGATCTAGACAAATCCTAGTTTTCCCCAGGCCGGTCCAAGTGAGTTAAACACAAGAAGATTGTCAGCATCATATCCAAATGCTACCCAAGCTTTTGTATAATCTTTTCTCAGTGCTTTCAGTGAATTTCCAAGACTACTTATAGTGAATCCACCCGGATTTGTTGTAAAAGCTTGTGGAAGATAAGTCTCAACAATTGCACATTTGTATCTATGAATCTGCCATTTTAGCATCTTAGCTGATGTTGCCCACTCAATCGTGCCCTTGATGTATTTGTGATCACCAGCAAGAGCATTCAAGTAGTTTTCAAGCGTGACATATCCTTCATCTGAAGCAACAAAATCTTCTATTCTCCCAGCTTCTTCCCATTGTTTGTCTTTTTGCTTAGCAATTTCTATGTATGAATTGATGGCAGATTCTTTCATCTTCTATGGCTGACCTGCTCTAAAATGTATAGACTCTAAGAAAGAAGCAACCATAGTTGGCCCGGAAGTTGGTCCAGACACACTTTTTACCGGACATGAGAAATCAAACCAATTGAATGCTGTTGGATTAGATGCTCCATCTGGAAATGAAGTAGCTGATGATTGCAATGGTGCATATAAGAACATATCAAGACATTACTTACAAAAAAATGAAGATTTGGAATTCCAAATCTTCATCTTGTTGATGTTCAACATCTTTCAAATCACTTTGTAGTAATTTTCAAAAACACATATGCATCTACTGAAGAATCAATCTAGACATCTTCATCTAATGTGACTTCTTCTTCGTTGACAATCTCATCAACTTCATCATCAATGGTTATCTCTGGCTTTTCATTTTCTGGCTCAGAAGAAGTCTCTTCTGCATCTTTGGTTGGCTCTTCTTCAACTGGAGTTTCATCATCAACCTCAGCATCATCTGAAGCTGCGGCAGCAAAAGAAATCTTCTTGAAATCTCCTTCAACAAGTCTATTAGCATCTTCACCAAAAGCTTTGTTTGTCAGATTGAACAGCTTCTTCATGCCTTCCTTGTTTATGTCTCCTCTGAAGAACACAACATAGTTAGCATCAAGCAAGAACTATTCACCAAACTCTTCTTTGATCTTATCTTTGATGCGCTTCGGAACAGCTCCAACTCCAAAGACATCTGTCTTTGCGGTGAAATGCTGGATTGACATCTGCTTCTTCAACAGATTCTTCAAAAGTGCTTTAATGTCAAGTGTCATCTTTAGTTTCTCCTAAATGAATTATCATGCTTGGGTCGATGGAGTCTCGGCATTAGAATCAGCTGCGGCTGAAGCATTTGCATTGTTTCCATTCTTGTTTATGATTGAGCGCTTGTTTGCAGCTCTCTTAGCAGAGATGCCTCTCATTATATCAAGAAATCTTCTGAAGTTCCTCTCATTTCCAAGAACTTTAGCTCTAAAGTTAGCAAGACCACCATTAGTGCTTCCAGTAGCTTCTCTTGTAGCTGAATAGAAGTTTCCAAGAGTGTCCTGACAGAACTTGTTTACAGATTGCTGTCTTTTGTTTGGATCTTCACCAGGATACCAAAGTCTTGCAATATCTCTGAAAGTTGCTTCTTTCTAGCCAAACAGCCTCTTGATAAACATCACTTCTCTTGCTTCTTGCTCTGGATTGTCTTTGTTGTCTTCATGAGCAATCTCAAGCATTGTCTTCTGCAGCTCTTTTGCTTTCTTTGGTCCAAGTGAATAGAGCAATCTGCTGAAGTCTTCTAAAGACCAAGTGTCTTGACCTCTCTTTGGAAATGCAATTGGAGCATTCTCTCTAGCTCTCTTCTCAGCTTTGACTGCTTCTCTTGCAGCTTCAGCTCTTGTGACTCTGTGATGATAGTCTGGATTGAATGCAAAATCTGTATGAGTTGCTCCACCAGCTTCTTTGTCTGGTCCATGGTAAGCACGATATATGTTCTTAGAGCGAGCAAATCCATTTGCTGCATCTATAGGCTCATTGCTTGCATCCCAACGCCTCTGGAACTCTTCGGGATCCATTGCTTTATACTCTTCAATAGAGTTTATTCCCATGCTCTTGAGGATTGCAAGCCAAATTCTCTCTTGCTTAGCATTAGCCTCATCATTATCAACAGCTTCACCAGCATCAAGAGCCTGGTCAAGATTGTCAAGCTCTTCATCTGACATATCTTCAAGATCAGCCTCAAGTAAAGCTTTCCGACGTCTTTCTTTCTCAGCTTTGACCGCTTCTTTTACAATAGACATCTAGCAAACATTGTTAGCTTTGAGATTTGCAGTTGAAGCTTTGACTCCAACTGGATCAAACACATGTGCAAGTGCTTCACGATAGTCAGCTTCTTGAAGAGTGTCGCCATCTTCATACACTAGGCTGTCATAGAATCCTTGTGCTTCACCGGCATCTTCAACATCTTTCCATCTAAACAGACCTAGCCAAAAAGCATATGCTTCTTTGAGATCTTTTACTGTTCCAGTGATCTTGTAGATTGGATTAGGACCAACTTTTCCGGATGGTCTTGCAAAAACATCTGGAACATCTTTTCTCAATTCTTCCGCAAAAGCTTCACCAGTTCCATCTTCAGCATCAAAGATGTCTAGCTCTATTGAAGCATAGTCATTGTCATTGTGAAGTGCTTCATTCAAGTCATCTTCAGCTTCCTTCTCTTGCAACTCTTGTCCATCTTCGGTGAAACCACACTCAGCCAAATCAACATCATCTTTCTTTGCATTATCTTCTTCATCAAGATGTCCATTATGTGGTCTGCCATCAAGCATATCATCTTCAGCAACATCTTCTTCAGAATCAACAAAGCCGAGTGAAGCCGGATCAATAACTTCATCCTCTTCTCCAAGCTCAACATCATTTATTGCGTCTTCAGCTTCTTTTATTGAATCATTGCAAGCTTTCTCATAAGCTTGATCTTCAGCCTCAGCCTCTTGGAGCATCTTTGCCCACTGCTCAATATCTTTCTGTGCCATGTGTTTTCAAGTCTCTTTCTTTGTTTGTTTCACCAGGCTTGTCTTTATAGAGAAGGAAGCCTAAGCTTTTGAAACTATTTACCAACTAAGATATGCTAAAAGAGCTTGAGAACTAAATCCCAAGCTCTTCCATTTATTGTGTCAAGAAGTTATTCATCTCAAAACATACTGTGCAGAATAGTCATCTTCTGGGTCAAGACCAAGAGAGATGTTTCTGTTGATTCCTAGCATGTCAAGCTTCTTCAATGCTTCTTCATCATTGTTCTTGACTGCATCAAAGATTGAAGCAATTCCAACATAGAGCTCAACTACATCCCCATCATTTGGCATCTTGAAGTGCTTGTGGCGAAGCATTGTTGCTCCTCTCTTGTACTGTCTCTCAGGATAGAGGAAATCAACTACACCTCTTGTGAACTCAATCGGACCGAATCTCCAGTTGCGATCCATGCTCTTGCAAGCCGGATCAACATCTGCAACACAGTACCAGCCGATTGCTGCACCTCTTGGAGCAGATGAGCCATATGAAGAGTACTTTCTACCATAGCCACCAAAGCCACCATAGCGGTCATAGCGTTCATCAATGTCTTCCTCATCAAGGTCATCAGCATTCTCTTCTGGCTCAGAATCTTCTCCTTCAGAGACATCTTCCTTGCTTTCTGCATCTTCTTCCTTAGAGTCATCTTCATCAAGAGCTGCATCTTCATTGCCATTAGCTCTGAATGACTCACCTTCATCAAGATCTTCTGAAGAGTCACTAGCTTCTTCATTCTTTGGAGGATTCTTCTTCAAGAGCTTTGAGAGAACTGGATCACGATGCCAAATTCCAAAGACAACATTTGCAAAGTAGTTGAATTGCTCAGTTGTCTTCAAGAGATTGTCAATTGCCTTCTTGTCACCACCAAAGATGTTCTTGCTGAACCACTCAGAGTAGCCTTTTGCCATTTGATCTATGACTTCTGCAGGCATTCCAAGCTTCTTGAGCTCTTTCTTGCAGTTGTCAATGGAGACACCTTTCTTAATTGTTGTCTTGATTGCAACTAGTGGATCTGGTGTCTCTCCATCTTCAAAACGGAACATTCCTCCAGCTTTGATCTGTGCTCCAATTGCCTTTGCAAACACTTTAGCAGTTTCTTTCAGCTTTGCCTCAGTCTTTGGCTCTAGAGACTCCCTCAAGAGCTCATTATGCCAAAAGTTGATTGCATCAACAATCTGGCTCTTTGTGTATCTTGTCTTCATTTCTGTCCTATCTATAGATTTGTTTCGTACGTACATGTGCATGCGATGCACTTTTTACTATTTACCATGGTTGTAAGTATGCTTGATGGCAAAAACTAACGAGAACTTCACATTTGACTCACCAGGAATGCAAGTCTGGTGGCACGGAACTACAGACTCTGGCTTCAAGCACATATATGCTCCTTCATTTGAGAATCCATTCTTCATCTCAGATGATCCGGTAGAAGCAGAGATGTACATGCATGGAGGATATGACATGGACTCTAGTGACTCACAGCTAGCACTTGTTCTCATCAATCCAGATGCCTTAGTGACCTTTGACTGGTGTGACCAGCAAGATCTTGATCAGATATAGAGCATTCCAAAGATCATCAAGAAAGTTCTTGCATTCAAGATGAAGAGCACATTCAGTCTCATCCAAGGAATGACTGAGATGAGCTTATTCTATGCTCTTGGTCAAGATGACTTTGAAGACTTCAAGAAGTGGTTCAAACTCTGGCTTGAGAAGATCAACTTTGCTAAAGCAGATGATGTCAAAGATGAAGATGCTCAAGAGGTTTGGGACTGGATTGGCTCAGCTAAAAGCTCAAGAGACTTGTTCAAGATAAGAGACCTGACTGAAGATGTTGACTGTGAGACAGCAAATGGAGTTCTCTATGAGCTCTTTTGGTCATAGCTTGAAGGAACCAAGTTCAACTCATTCCACGAGAAAGAGATGTCAGAGAACATTGCTCTCTGTGATGCAAGCGCGATCAAAGGAATCTGGAGCAGATCACTTGACATGCAAGAAGCTTCAGACTTGATGAAGAGTTTGAGAAGCATAAACTTAGAGAGCTATGCTGCTCTCAGAAATGCAAAGACTCCGGAAGAAGCAGAAGCAGCTCTGAAGGTCATCTTGCCTCCAAATCCAGCTAAGCAAAGTTTAGTTGAAGAGAAGATCATAGATGCATCTGATGACCTCTGGGTCAATGGGACAACACTCCAAAGGTGGAATCCAAAGACAAAGATGTTCAGAGTTTGGAATGGAGGAGAAGCAGTTGAGACTCTAGCTAGCATCTCTCATCCAATCTTCTTCACGAATGACATCAACTATGCAGTCAGATATGCAGAGCAGCATCTCTCCAAAGACTATGCAAATTCCTAGAAGAACACAAATAAGTTTGCTATAGCCTACAGAGGAGGAAATGCAGTTATTGTCTTAGCATAGCTTGCAAACGCTGAGTTGTTTGACTTTAGAGATCCAGTATGCTTTGAGAAAATTGGATTCCCAGCAAGATTCCAGAAGATCTTCTAGAACTGTGAACCTTACTTCTCATTCAATAGCAATGTTAGACCGAACTCAAAGCTGAATTTGCGGCCTCAAGAGTTCATCAATGTTTAGAAGTTCTTGAAGTGGACTGAGAGCTAGTAGCGCCAACTCAAAAGAAAGACTCCTTTGAAGAAAGCCGGGGTATTTGGTCTTGGTTCAGCTGGAGCCGGAAGGGATGCATTCATTGACTTGATTGAGAACCTTGATTTAAAATCCACTTCTGTTGAAGTTGGTGGAGGTGGAGCTGATCCAAAGTATGATATCAGAGCTAAGTGGTCAGAGTTCTACCAAGCATTCATTGATGCAGTAGAAGAGCAAGGTGGAGTTGAAGAAGTTCCAGGAAAAGATGGTGGCGTAAGCACTTGGAAGTTGAAGAATGCCAAGCGGGAGAATATCGCAATGCTTCCTGAAGCTCCGACGAATGAGTAGTTTGAGCTGATGGAGATCTACCTCTAGCTTCTTGGATGGTATCTTGAGAAGAAGAATGAGATTCCAGCAGAGACAGTCGCTGAAGTCAGAGCTAGCATGAAAGATAAGCTCCATGCTGACTACACTGATCTTCTCTAGCTATTCTTGCACTGGAAAATTGCTCAGCACTACAAAGGATTCTACTGTCCTGAGTACAGAGGTGGTGAGACATCTTCTCCAGATGCAATTGGTATCTTTGACCAAAGTTTGATCTTGAAAGCTGAGACCGCTGAATGTAGTGATGTTAACCAAGCACTCAATGAGATCAAGTATCCAGAATGGTATAGAAGGCCAAAGCTCGATATCAAGACTCAGAATGAGATGCTGAAAGCTCTCAAGCAGATCCTTGAGGAGAAGAGAGCTCTGCAAGCTTGAGCTTTGATATAATGATGCTATCATGGATTCAAAGTCTACATTGGCCATAGCAGCATTTCTTCCTGCAACAATTGCTCTGTCTTGGAATCTTGGTGTGTTCTTGTTCAGACTTAAGAGCATCATCAAAGACAACAAAGCTGAGAAGCTTCTGAGAAAGATGACCAACGCTCTTGGCTTGCACCTGAAAAAATCTAGAGGAGGCTCTTGGTACATTGCTCTCAAAGAAGATGACAGTTTTGTAGAAAGAGCTATAGCAGAGGTTCCATTGACATCTGAGTCTGCTCTTGAACTCAAGAAGAATCTTGTGAAGGTTGAGAGTCTAGAAGTTGGAGAGAATGATACTATAATCAAGAACCTCTTCTTCCAGAAGTCAGAAGCTGAGATAGAAGTTCTTGCAGACTTAGCCGCAAGATAAGTCTGGATTCAAGAGGTGTGCTCTCACAAGCAGCTCCTCATAGCTTTTCTTGTAATAAGGATTTTTGATGTTCATGCCAATTTTTGCAGCCCACAGATTCTGTTCGGCTTGAAGCTCTTCAAAGATATATCTAGCATCTCCACACATGAGTCCAGGATCTTCATCTTTGCAAGACTGGTTGACAATATGCCAAGAATCTGGATATCCGATCATTGCTCTCAAGTCCAGACCAATTGCATTCAAAAGGGTCTTTGCAACATTGATGTCTAGATCCTTGCTGCTTCTCCACTCAAGCACTGGTCTTGCAAGAACATCTCTATCTTTGCCATTGTTGAGCCACTCAGCAACAAGATGCCGATGGCAAAACTTCTCAGGAGTCTCATAGCAAAGAAGAGTGACATTTCTGCAGACACTCTCATCTTCAAGATGCACAATCTTCCTGACAATGTCTGATTGATCTAGCTCACTCAAGACAGTCTCTTTGTACTTCTCGGTATACCAAGCTCTAGACTCTTCACTCTCAAGATTGTCTTTGAATGAATCATGCCAGATCTTCCACCACCACTTCTTTGGAGCTAGCTCTGGTAGCTTGTATCCTCTGAACCACTTTGGAGAGAAGCCAGCAATTGAGACAAATACCTCTTTATGACACTCTTTCTCAATGGCTTTGATGTTTCCGAAATATGATGTATGGATGCTCATTGATCATCCTCCTCCTCATCACTTTCATCTTCATCATCTTCCCACTCAGAATCATCATCTTCATCCGGAAGGTCATCATAGAACTCTGGATTGTCTTCAGTGCCTCCTTCAAACATCTGGTCATCGAATAGCTTCACTCCTTGCTCTAAGCTCTTGAAATCCAGCTGCTGTGATCCTTCATCAGTTTTCACCTCGGCATCATAGTTATCCGGACCTTCAGCTGCTGCTTCAGCATTGACCTCTTGTGATTCATGGCTTCTAAACTCTGATGGAGCATCTTTCCCATTTCCAAGCTCTTCTTGGAGCTGCTTTGAAGCACGCAACCACTCAGCATCTCCAAATACATCATAGTTGTCATCATTGTCAACGCCAGCTTCTAAGTTTCTTTCATCTGGAACATCAATATCTTTTATGTCATTGAGGTCAACATTGTCAGATGTGCTGACCTTGCTAAAGTCAAAATCCTTTGCCATCACACCAGCTCCTTAACAAGTTTTGCTCTCTCAAGTGGAATCCAACCATATCCAAGCCAATTCCAGCCCCATCTAGTTCCTGGAGCTCTCAGAAGTGTCTTACCTGGAATTGGAGCTGGAACAAATGCTTCATCATTGATGTCATAGACTCTGAGAATATCACCTTTTTGGTATCTCCAAAGCTGCACATCATCAACTTCTACAGAATCAAGCAACTCAACTTCATCTCCGACATCCCACTTGAATTGCTTTGTAGCAATTTCTATCTCAGACCATGATGGAGCAAGCAATTTCCAAAAATCTCTTGCAAGAGTCTTGTCATTGAATCGATAAGCAACATAGCTGCCAGTGCTCCATTGAAATCCAACTTCATCATTCATAAGCATGCAACGGCTGCATCTTCCATCTAACTTAGTCTTCAAGTGACTCCATTGAGTTAACTTGCACTTTCTCAAAGCTGTCTTCTCAGAGAAGACTTTGCTTTTCTCATTTATCTCTTCTGCAACTTGCCATAGCAGCTCATCCAAGCTAAAATCTCCAGTGAATGAGCTGCTGCTATTGAGAAATGAAAGATCTTGGTTGAAGTCTTTGAAGTCATCCGCTGGCATTTCATAGCTAGATTTCCACCGCTTCTTTTCTTTATTAGATAGATCTTTTCCAGCAATCAACTCAGGAAGTTGCCCAATGTTTCTTGAGGCAAGCTCATCCAAGCTAGAGAACTCTTGCCACTGTGGCTTAACATGATGACCATATATCCAAACTCTATGAACATTTCCATCTATCATCTTAATTCTTCTCCAAGAATCAAATTCATCTTGAGTTTGAGGCTTTCAATGCTTTCAAATGCATTGAGAACAATGTCATTTGGCTCTTTGTCAAAGAAAAGCCACTCATACTGCCTAAATACATCTTCAAGCAAAATAGTGAATCCTCTAGAGCTAGCTTTGACCATCAACTCCATAGTTATTCCATGAAGCAAAAGCTTCAAGTCTTTGCAAGTCTCATCATTCTGAAAATATTTAGCATGTGTGGTGTCAATAATGTCAGTTTCAAGGAAGAATTCTTCAAACCCGTGTCTTTTGAACTCATCTTTAAGCAATTGAGCCGGGGACAATCCACAATATCCATCACCAGCTCTAAAAACTACATTTCTTCTAGTTTGCCATCCATTTGCTCTTCTATTGACAAATTGAACTATTGGAAATCGATCTCTACCTTCTAAAGCAGAGATAAAAAGATCTTTAGGCTCTAGACGTATTCCATCTAAGCCTCGTGTCTTGAGAACTTGCTCAAGAAGCTTTGCCAGATGACTTATCTTCTTTGCTTCTCTTTTAAGTGTTTTTGGCTCAACAAACATCAACTTCATCAATCTTTCAAGTAAAATTTTAAAGTTCTAGATTTTCCTAATAAGGTAAGTAAACTAAAGCTTACAAATTATTATAGAAAGAAACAGACTATGGCATAGGCAGAAGGAAAGTCAATTTCAGAGCTAGGTTCAGCAATTGCATATATGGATCCAAATGACTTAGCATTGATTTCACAAAAGCAAAGCAATGGTTCATATACATCAAAAGCTGTTTCAAAAGCAGCTTTTGAAAAACTGACAATCTCTGGTGAACGTGATGCTTCAACTAGAACTGCATCTAGCTATAAAGTGCTGCAGTTTGTTGATAGTTCGTCTGCACATCTTGGATCTGGATATCTATAGCATGCTTTTTGGGAAGGCGGAGCAAATGCAACATAGATTATAGCATAGAAGAAATGTGGCACTGAGACAAAGAGTGGAATTCTTGCTGTAGTTGTAAATCCAAATGGCTCTAGATATGGCTACTGCACAGCCGAAGGATTTGGCATTGGACCTAGTCCAACAAGTGCAAGTGGACCAAATGTCTACATCCAAGGTTCTGCTGGATCGATAGAGCTTCGTCCATCATCTGAAGCTGCTCATGGTGGCTACATTGACTTCCACTACCAAGGAAACAGTGGTGACTACACATCACGTCTGATTGAAGGACCAAATGACTTCTAGGTGATAGCAGCTAGCAAAAATATTGTTGTCAAAGCAAATGATTCTGGAAAGCAAGTCGTTCTCAATGCTGCAGCAAACCAAAGCACACTAGCAAATTCACCAACACAAGGAACTGATGCTAAGAATTCTAAAGCTATAGCTACAGTTGGTTGGGTAGCCTCTAACTTTCTTCCAACAAGTGATCTTTTTGATGATCCAACAGAATTAATTGAAGCTCTTGATGGACTTCTCAACAAGCAAGATTTGGTCATCTATGTTGACAGCACAAGCACTCTAGAAGCTTCTGGAAACTATGTCTTGAAATCTATCAACTCAAAGACTAAAGGTGTCTTCTTGACAAAAGATGCAATAAAGCAAACACCAGTCAAGACAATATATGATGCTATAAAGATCGCAAGAAAGATAAAGTTCTTAGAAGATGCAAACTGCTACATAAGACTTTTGACCGACCAAGAATTCAAGAAACAAGCTGACAACTCAAACTTAGTAGAGTCATTTGACTTGTCACACCCAGACTTAGTCCAAAACAAGTGCTTTTATGTTTGTGGCTGGACTGGTGGATCTAACTACAATGCAACTAAGCATGAATATACAGGAACTAGTGGAGATGCTGCAGTCAGAAAAATATCGGTTGACTTGACTACACCAGCAAGAACACTAGACAAAAGACATTATGTTTCATTGATCGTAACTAGAAGCAAGACTATATTTAGACATATTGCATTCTATGGAAAGCTTGGAATGACACATTTCAATGATGGAAGTAGATTCTACTTGAAAAGCGACTACAAATATGATTCATATTTTGTTAAAAACAATGGAAGTGATGAAGTCAAATTTGAAAAATGCATGATTAGAGGGTGTGATGTTGGATATTGTGGTCCACATGGATGTTTCTACAACACTACATTTTCATTTGTCAACACTTGCATTCACAACCTTGCTGGTTAGAGAACAGATATCTATCTAGGATTGAATGTGAACAATTGCTATAGATTCATCTATGCTGACTCGGCAGCAACATTCCTTGTTTCTGTTGGATCAACACCATGCAAGTGGAAAATCTACACAGCAGAATCTCCAATAATTGTTGGAAATGGTGGAACTGGACGAATCAATCTGTATACTAGTGTAAATGATATTGCTCTCATTGAAGATGCTGCTGGAACAATCAAGATTGATGGTGCGTCATATAGCAGAGCTCCATCCGCTGGAACAGCAACAAAAGTCAACACTAACATCGCAGCATTTGAGGTTGGAAGCATAGCACCAATTTCGACTACAGCGGTAGTTAAAGTAAAGAAAACAGCGAATGATTCATCTACTGACTAGGCAAAAGCATTCATGAAATGGTTCATCAACCAAGAAACTTAGGGATATAGTGACAATGGATTCATCAAATTTGACTATGGTGCTAGAAATTGGCTCAGTATGTACACAAAAACAACAGCTCCATGGGCAGACAATGAGATTCCAGATGGTGGAACTATCTCATTCTGAGTTTATTTCACAGATTAAATCGATGTCTTAGCACATCATGCCAAATTTTGATATTTTTAGTTGTGTGCCCGGCTAGCCAAGTAGCAGCTTTTGCCATAGTCTCTTCAGATCCACAAAACCTCCAAAGTGTTGAGTCTTCATTTGGATTTGAGAACTCATGATATAGAGCAAGTCTCTGGTCAAGAGGAACTAGATCATCAAGACATCCACTTTCAACTGCAATACACAAAGATCTAGCAATGACCTGAGATGTCTTCACAAGATTCCAAGAGAGGCTTGGATATCCTCGATCAACTATCATCTGACCCTGAGGAATCCAATCTCTGAGATGTGAAAGAACTAGGTCTACATCCTTCTCACCAGGTTCATAGTGCTTGCCATAGTCTCGTTGAGAGACAAAGTGCAAAGCTTTAAGAACCTCAGGAATCTTCTTGTCTAGACCTAAAAGAACTAGAGTGCTAGCAAAGATCTCTGGGCTCTCAACACAAACTAGCTTGCTTCCCTCAACAATCTTCTCAGACTCTTTGAAGTGAGGAGCAAGACTTGAAGCAAGACTTTTGAAGATTGATGACAACTCTGTTTCTAGATCTGCCATAGTACTTTCTTTTTAGATATTATGGATGTAGAGACCTAAGACAATGTCACTTATGTTGGTGATAGTACTTTGAGCTAATTGCATCAGAGAATCCAACATCAACCATGACTGGTGTAAGTTGCCCTCTCCTGATTGCAATTCCCCAGTTCTCAGCTCTCTAGACATCTCCAGGAAGAAGCTCATCTACTCCATGCTTCTTCCAGAACTAGACAATCTGCATGAATGATCTCTAGCCTGGGGTCATCTTGTCTTCTCTAGTCTTCAAAAGACTTTCAAGAGCATTTGCACTTGCTTCAGCTACATCAGCCCACGACAGCATGCTAGTGAAGCCATGCTCTCCATCATGTCTCCAATGCTTAGTTTTAGTCCTCAAGTCATCTATAGCTTCTTCAAAGTCTAGCTTCTTTGTCTAGCACAGGGTCTTCATTGCTCCTCTGAGAACATCTTCATTTGCAGTGAACCCTAGAAGCTCAGCTAGCTTGTTGTCATCTTCTATCTTTGCACAGCACTCAGTCAAGAGAAGTCCATAGTCTTTTGTGGCACCATAGCTCTAGATGAAGCACTCAACATTTGGCTTCCACCATCTCTTCTTTGTGTGCTTCAGCTCTTGCTAGCTCTATGCCGCTCCAGCTTCAGACTTAGCTACTTTCAAGCACATTCCACCAAGACAAGCATATGCTGTTCTTGAAGACCCAGACCCAACAAGCTTTATTGGTGGACATTTCTTCTTGAGATAGTGGTCACGAAGCTAGTCGTGCACCATTCCTCTCCAAGCTTTCTTGGTAGTTCCAGTTGCTTGAAGAAGCTCAGTAGCATGCTATTTCATTCCAATGTAAGTCTTGCAGATGTCTTTGAAGCTGAAGTCCTAGCCTAGCTGAACATTTTCAATGTTGTTGAAGAAGAAGAATGACTCTGACATCTACTAGCCGTCCGGCAAAAGCTGCTTCAAGTCTTCTAAAGTCACAATCTGCATATTTCAGCAATCCTCAGCATTCTTGTCATCTTTTAGCAATGGGTCTTTGAAAATTTTCTAGAAACTGGCTTCAGTCAAGTTCCCAAGAACAATAGATCGATGCTCATCATCATCCAACTTGAGTCCAAGACTTTCAAAAAGCATTGTCACGGCATGGCTTAGCTCATGAACTAAAGTTCCAAAGAAACTAGCTTTAGACTCATCTTTGAACTACTCAAGCTTCAACACTACAACAACTTCAGTCTCATCCCACAGAAAAGTAAAGGCTGGATTCACCAAGCACTCATCTAGTCTTCGATGAAGCTCTTCAAATCCTTGCTTCTAGCTGTCAATGTCACTTTCATCTACTAATCCAAGCTTCTAAGCATCGTCTCGAAGTCTTTCAAGGACACTTGAATAGCCATCATCTTGCATTTCAGCATCTTGAAGCATCAAGACATAAATCTAGCAATGAAGCTCAGGGAGCTCCATTTTATATGACTTTAGACCATTCCAATCCATACTTATACTTACACTAAGTGCAAGTCTAAGAAGATCAAAGTGCTTGACCAGGATATGTATATGGCTCTTTCAAGCTTGATTTCTTCTGTCTAGCTTTTCTCAAAAGAGTTGCTCCTCCAGGAGTAGGATAAAACAAGGGTGATCTAATCTCCGGCAATGAGTTTGTGACTGCTAGCATCACCTTCTGCTCTTTGAAGAGATATATGCCTCTAGCATCAACTCCAGTTTTGACAGCTTCCCACTCTTCGGATGACATTGCTACAATTGTCATCTTAAAGTCTAAAACTTGCTTTTGGCATGGTCTATCAACAACTTCAATCTTAGTCTCAGTGATCTTTGGTTGATCTTTTGCTTCAAGAAATCCAGCTGCTAGAACTAAACTGCAGGCAACTGCTATGAGCTTCTTCATTTTAGACTTCACCTTTCTTTCCAAGAGCCGCAAGAGCATCATCAACTATTTGCTGGTATCCGGATTCATCTCCAGGAATCTCTTTCCAATTTCCAGCTCCAAGCTCTTTGTCAAGAAGAGCACGAATCTTCATTGATATCTCATCTGACTCGGATTCAGTCTGAAGACGGCCTTTAGGATTATATGGCTTCACTCTTCTGACAAAATAATCCAGATGTGGTGTGCCAATGCTCTTTGAGACTCTAGCCATCACATTATTGAACTCTTCTCCAAGCCTTGGATCTTTGTTGTAGAACACTCCAAGAAGAAGTGGAGAGTCAGTCACAACACACTCTACTTCGCCTTCAAGCCTTGAGAACCTGAAGTATTGCTTTCCAAACACATAAGCTTGGTTTGCAAGAGCTTTCTCATTTCTCTCCCAAACTTTGTCTTTTGCAAACTCAGTAACAAGCTCAGCATTGACACCAGCCATCTTGAGCTTTGCAAATATCCAAGCAGCGCCTGTACTTTTCCCACTACCTGGTCCCGAAAATAAATTCACAGCAATCATATCGAAATACTATAGTATTAGACAAAAAATCTGAGATATAGTATAATTGTTGTTGATGAATGAATTGCTTGATCCTGGAGATGTGACAATGAAGCTAGAGCTACTTCAAGCTCTAGCTGACCACCACAAGTGCACTCACATCCACTTTTGGAGAGTTCTAAAGCATGGAGCTGCTTGTGCACTTGGTCCTCTAGCTCTTCTGATCTCCAATGAAACAATTGAAGATGATGACGCTGGGTGGAAGCTCCTGACATTCACTCCAAAGAGACGAAAGAGTCTTGCCGCTCTCCAAATTCCAATGATGATCGAGATCTCAAGCTTGGTGGCATACTGGCCTAGCTATGTCTCATTGACTGATCTCTCACTTTGCCTTATTGACAAGATCCAAGAGCTGGTCAAGAATGGCCAAGACATCATTGGACGTCACGTTGATGTATTTGAGCATCGGCAGTTGCCAAAGAATGAAGAGTGGATCTATGAGGATATCATTTTAGCACCTTCAAAAGGTGAGTCACTTGAGAAGTTGGCAGTGGAGAGGAGGTTGAATCTTGTTGCCTAGAGCTAGAGAGCATGATGAGAGCAAGTGGAGAGATCTAGCTTGCAGGATGGCCAAGCAAGTCAAGTGCTCGGTCTCTGAGATCTGGAAGAGAAAGAGACCAAACTGCAGTGTGAAGACAAGAGTCATCAAGCTCTGGAAGAGCTACACTTACTTCCCAGTCAAATATACAGTCTTGAAGGAGAGCTCTTGGCAGAGCATTGTAGAAGGAATGTGCAATGGCAAAGCAGTGGTTGATGGGAATCTGTTCACCAGAATCTTCACACGTCGAGAAGATCTAGACAATGTTGCTGTGCAGCTCACATTGCTTGGATTTGACGACTTGGTCAAGATAGCTGAAGAGAGACTTTCAAGAAAAGAGAAAAAGAAGAAAGAGAAGCAATGCTGACAAAGTCCGACAGAGAGATCTTCCACAAGCTCCTTGACTATCTTGGTGTTGAGCTTCGATTGAGGTGTGTCTCAGGAGGGCCACCAGACAGAAACAATGCATCAAACAATGGCTTGTACTTCTACACAAAAGACACCGGACACATCCTGATTGAGACAACAGCGGACTTTGAGTTTGAGGATGGCTGGAATGTTGGAGATGAGAAGAATGCAGCTAGATTCTTGCTTGAGAGCTGTGTTGACTTCATTGATGTCTCACACAAAGATCCAAATGCATCTTGGCGAGTCAAGAAAGTCATTGAGAACCCATTCTTTGGATGCTCAAGCCTTGAAGCAGCTGCTCTCAAGCTAGACATTCTCACAGGTGGTGATGGAGTGATGGAAGATGGTGGCAGAGAGCTTAGATGAAGACTGCTGCAAAGAGCTAATTGGCAAGTTATGTAGTGCCCTAGGTTGGGAAGTGCAGCCAGATCCTGACATGCCACATGTCATGCTTGACCACACAGGCAAGTGTGCTGCATATGGCAGATCATGGTTTGAGCTCTTTATCTGCTTCTCCAACATGGCTTATGGAAGATGCTGTCCATTCTCCGACAACTATCCAAAGTGGGCACTTGAGCCAACTGCATCACTTGAAGAGCTTGCAGTCAAGATAGATCTCCACTGCAGCTAGACATAGAAGGAAAAAAGATCATGGTCAAGAGACACAGAGCTTCAGGAGCACCAAGACACTTCAAGAAGAACCAACGGAAGCACCAGCCAAGCTGGTGGCTGAGGAAGAGATCTGAAGCGTGCTGCAGGACATGCATCTTCTCAGGCAGAGGCTCAGGAAACCGCTACAACAAGATTGGGAACTCTCAAGGAATGTCATGCTTCAACAAGCAGAGCAAGAGATACATGCAGCTTGTCAAGACCTATGAGAGTCCTTGCCAACTGTACACAAGAGACACAACTGCAGCATGATGATGACCGAGCAGAGAGCAAAGATGATCCTAGACATCCTAGCCAAGAGAGTTGGCTATGTCTGCTGTGAGCTTGGTGAGCCGCAGTCTAACAGTCTTGACCAAGCTATGATGCAAGAAGAAGCTGACATGATGTCATTTCCTCTAGCACTGCGAGGCTCTGAGCCAAAGGGATATCGAGAGTATCTGACTTCAAAGACAAAAGGCTATGTCAAGGCTGTCTTTCCAACTAGCAAGCTTGAAGAGTTCAGAAAGATTCAGTGGTCAACACTTCTAGCTGAGGCTCTTGAGGCTTCAGTGTCAAACAATGAAGACATCTATGTTGGAACAGCTGGAATCCATCTGAGATATCCAAAGACCTTGTTTCCACCAAAGCCAACACAAGGAATCTTCCTCAAAGCTGGAACAACACCGGAGCAACTTGAGATCTTGGCTGATGTCTTCTCAGCTGGCGGAGAAGCAAAAGATGACTGAAGAAAAAGCAAAGAGAATTTTGGACTTTTTAGCTAAGAGAGCTGGATTCTCTAGAGGTTGTGAAGTCCATCATGAGAGAAATGCTAGAGGCATGTGGATGCACTATTTGGCACTAGTGCTCTCAAATGGTGATTGCATGCTCAGCTTCATTGTCAACTTAGATCACGGTGGATATCTTGGAGAAGTCTCATATGAATATCCTGCAAGCTTTGCAACCCACCGATGGTCAACTTTGCTAGACTTGGCATTGAAGCTCTCTAGAGAAGAGCACCAACCATGGCAAGTGCGATACCACAGAGACAAAGACAAAGGTTTTCAACAAGATCTTAGCTGGATCTATGCTATGCAAAACAGATTCAACGGCCGACTGTTTCTTGCTGAAGCTGAAGCTTCGATTGAGCAGCTTGAGATTCTAGCTGATGTCTTTGCATCAGCCAAAGAGATCACTCAAGACACTCAGCTCTTCTAGAGATTTCAGCTTGAAGATCTTGCAATCTAAGCCATCATTCTTCTCAACATGCACCCCTGCTTCCAAGGCTTGCTTCAAGACCGTCCTAGCAACAGCCGCCTCAACATCAGCAAGATACATCTTCAAGTGGTAGGCAATGTCTTCTAGCTTCAAGAACTGGTAGGGCTTGAATCTGACAACAGACTCATTGAGACTCATCCTGAATGACTTAGGGAATGGCAGCTCATACCATTCAGCTGGATGCGCTTCAACTGGCCAGAGTCTCTCTGCTCTCTTCAGCTCAACTATCTGAGAGAGCTTTCTGTTCCATGCGCACACTAGCAGCTCAAAACCATCATAAGAATGTGCACCAAGCTCCAAGCCTCCTAGACACTTTGAGATAGCATCAAGAAAAGCTCTAGCATCCCGACTGTCTATCATCAAGAGAACATCCTCCTCCTTGTTCCTCCTTGTTCAGTCCTTGCCAGCTAAGTCAGCTTCAATGGCAAACTTCCAAGGATCTATCTCAACCCAGTCAATGCCTGTCCAGACTCTCCACACTGGGTCGCGTTTGACAAACTTCATGAGATAATTGATGACTTCTTGGCAGAAGATCTTCTCAACTTCTGCAACAGGCTTCCTCATCCAGAAAGCATACTCTCCAAGAGTCATGCCGCTGTCATCCTTGAAGACTATTGGACTTCTACGGTAGAATTCACTGAGCTTCCACAGAGCGATGCTTCTCTCTCCAGCTACATGTGTCCCTCTCTTCTTGATGCCTGCAAGCAGAAGCTTCACAAATGGAGAAAATCCAATTGTTGGAACATCTGCCATGACTGCAGCCCTCAAGACCGGATTGTCATCTCCATTGCAGATCACTCCTAGCTCAGATGCTTTAAGCTTCTCTGCTAGCTTTCCTAAGATCTGGTGCGCTGCAACTTCTGAGCCATCATCTCTCAACCTGCTCATGAAGCTCTTCTGCAGCTCCACAGCTTCAAGCTTGATCTTAGACTTTCTTGCCATTTTTCTTGTTCTCCATCTCTCTTCACTTCCTCTTGTCTACCAGCTCTTCAGCTATTCCCAAGACCTCTGCCACAAGGAAACCAATAGCAATTGGCCAAACACTTCCATGCAGAAGGCTGACAATGCATGAAGCTATGCGTATGCCTGACTTTGAGATGCTTATCAGCAGATGTCCAAGTGAATTCATGTTCTTCTTCTTCTGCACTTTCTAGCTTCTTTCAAAGCGTCTTTAGCAATTCCGACTGCTCTCCAGAAATAATGGACACCAACCTTCTCTTTAGTCGTGCTGTGGTTGATGATGTTTGACCGCATGTCTGCATCAAGTACAATGATCTCTTTCAAAGCCTTCTTGAAGACTTCTGCTTCTTGCTGCAGCCTGACCATCTCATTGTAGACATTGATGTCACCATTGACGTCCTTCTCTTTGAACTTGCGTGAAATCCTGCCAGGATTAACACATTCAACATCATGGTCCTTCAAGACTTTCTCAATCTTGTCGAACTTAGGGAAGTTGTACCTCTCATAGCCACGCATCGGGCCGGCAATGAACACCTTCTTGCCATCAAATTTGCTTGTCTTCTTTTCCATCTTTGTCTTTTCCTCTCTTGAGGATGTGTGAAACACAGTACACGTAGTGCCATGTCACCCATGCAAACATTGTGCAAAGCAGCATGTCATCCATTTGCTTTGTCTCTTTATATGCCTCCAAGCTTTCCAGACTGTGCTTCTCCAGGTGTCATCCAAAAACTGTCATTGACTAGATACTCGCGGACATTATAGCCTTCAACATGTCCATTGACTCCAGCTGGAGCTCCCAGAATCTCATCTACTAGCTTTCCATCAGGACCTTCAAGAACATTAGCTAAGACAACCTGGCTTCCACACAAGTCAAACACCGGGTCTTTTGGCTTGTCTCCATATGGAAGCTTAGAGATCTCAATCTTCAGCTTTCCCCACTCTAAGATCAGCTTCCGGCCACGAAGCTTGTAGCTATCATCTTTGTCTGGCATTGTGTTCATCATATTCCATTATACCACAATGCAGACTTTCTAGAAAAATACTTTCTTCTCTTTCAAGCTAGAGAGAGAGAGAGAGAAAGCTTACAGTCTAGCTATCAAAGCTTGCTCTCTCTAGCAGCTTTGCGTGCAGCATCTGAGATGGAGAGGGCGGCATCTTGGATTGCATTTGCAAGCTCACCACACTCCGGATCAGCTTTTGCAAACTCTCTATATGTGGACTCAATCTTGTTGAGTGCCTGCACAACAAAGACTATCTTCTCAATGTTGTATAGTGAGTCAAAGCTCTCCAACTGCTTCTTGACAAGACTCGATGTCTTGTTCAATTGTGACTCTTGGTCGCCTTCATCTAATGCTTCTTCACTGCTTTCAGCTAACTGCTTCTCCCAATAGGCAATTGCTTCAACTATCTGCTTCTTTGTGTATTTTTTGCTTGTCTTCATTTTTCTTTACACTTCGCTTGTGTGCTAAATAAAAAAAACTTCTTTGCTAGTCATTATTTATTTGTTTTTAGCTCAAGCAAATTGCAGCATTCCATGCTAGCACGATTGAGAGAGCACATACTCTCATGCAACATTGCTTTTTCAACTAGTTAAAAGCCCAACCTGGCCACCCCGCGTTAAAGGCCCCAGAAAGAGCCAGGCTATGGGCCAGGTGGGACTCCTGGAGAGGCTGCCTGCAGACACAGGTAGGCCTGGTGGACTAGTCCTGCAGGGTGCTTTCCTCCCGCGTGAAAAGGCGGATTTTTGGCCTGGCTCTCCTGGCTGTGGAATTCTAGGCTGCCCAGGTGGCTGTCAGGCCTGGCCCACCTTCCTGGCATCTGCTTGCCTGAGGCTCTGCCTTGCTCAAATTCTTACCTAGGCCTGGGTCTTCTCCTGAGGCCTGGGCCAGGTTAAGTCCTTCCTGCTAGGGTGTGCCTGGCTCTCGGATTCTCTGCTAGGCTTGGCCTGGGTCCTAGCAGCCCCTGGCCTTCTTTTCCGGTCCTTAGGCTTTCAGGGCCAGGTCCAAGAAAGCAAGAAGAAGGTGGGTGGCAAGGCATTTGATTAACCTTCCACCCGCGGAGCATCATTATTGCTTCGACCGCTGTTGGGTCAGGCAGCTCGTCGCCTTGCTCAAGGGCTAGGAGGCTTGCTGAGATTTATCGTTTCACTCAGCTTTTCGCCGAAATCTTTCACTTAGTGATGATGAAAAGCTCTCCGAAACCGGTTGAATGTAGCCCTTCTGAGATTCCTCTTAGCTGGAGTGTTTGCATTGGTATGATAGCAAGCCATCTGATCATTTGCTGGAGTGCTTGGATTCTCTGCATAGACATAGACAATCCGCTGCTGGCTTCTTGCTGCAAGTCGCTTGCTTCGGTCAGATTCCATCCAGAGGATTAGCACTGACAAGATGACTATAGCAGCAAGTGCTGGGATGAATGGCGAAGCTTTGATGAAGAGGGTGTTGAGTTTGTCTTTCATTATGCTAGCAATTATATCAAAAGCCGTAGGTCTTGGCAACTCGCTTTGCTGCTTGGATTCTTGCCTTGGCATCTCGGATCTGGTCCTTTGTGAACCACATTGTCACGGACTTGGTGAGCTTGCTAGATCTTGCTAGCTCAATTCCATCTTTGGAGCTCTTCCTGCCATTCTCAAGTGAATACACAGCATAGCAGTCCAGACGGTTAGGCTCAAAGACCAGCTGGAAGTTTCCTTTGGTCGCAAGAATCTTAGGTTTCGCTGCCATTGCTTACATCACCTCGCAAGAGAGAACTGTCGTGAATCCCATAGGCTCAAGGCGCTGCTTGGCTTCCGAGATAGCTGCATCCTTGTCCCAAGACCTGACTGTCACCTGTCCAGTCTGGTTGGATTTAGGATTTGAGAGGCGGATCTTGTAGGTAGCCATTTGAGGATTTCCTTTCCTTTGGTTTGTTGACAAGATGAATTATATCAAGTCATTGACATCACGGCAACCAGATTCTCAAGCGTCTTGCTTGACTCTTCATAGAACTGGTCGGTGTGAGGGACCTCAACACCAAGGTTCTGGAGAAGCTGGTGGAAGCGAAGATCTGGATTCTTCTCAACTGCTTCGGAGAGAAGATTCAAGATTGTCTGGTTTGCTTCTTGGCGAGGGTTGTAGCTTGGCATCTTGGATTTTTCCTTTCTCTTTCATACCAAGAATTCTATCAAAGCTTGTAGGCCTTGGCAATCAAGACATCTTAGTCAAGATCTCTGGAGGATCTTCATTTTCCATCAAAACCACTTTTAGGTTGAACTCTTCTGCTGAATGAGCTGTTGGAATGTTGTGGATGTTCCAATCCCAGCCAGTGGGATTTGTCTTCGGATCATCTTGGTAGGTGATGGGACATGTGCTAGAAGATGCAAACTCATCTAGCAGCTTCTTGAACATGTCTTCCCTAGATCCATGCCCATGCACTTCACAAATTGTACCATGGCAATCTCTATGCAGATCATGCTGCTCCATGCAGAGGACAAACACCTCAAAGCTGGGAAGTCCTTGGTTCACAACCTTCCATGTCAAGACTATCTTAGATCCCCAAGGCTCTAGATGCTTGCTGATTGCCTTGGCAAGAGCATTGCACTCCAACTCAAATGGTCCTTGCTTGGCTGGACGAATCTTAGAATTTCTCTCCATCTCCATCTTTCTCTTTCAATGCTAACAATCATATCAAGGATCTTTGTTCTTGGCAACTATGTCTACAAGTTGTTCATAACTTGTTCATAACTCTAGAGAGGTTGCCAAAGTCAATTGTCTTTGATATAATTCTGAGTGTCAAATGTTGAAAGAAAGGCAAGATGATGAAAAACAAGACAGTCAAAGTCACCGACCAGCAAACTGGCTCAACCCAAAGCTGGACAAATACTTCACTCTCTTTGTCTCTTCAGCTAGCTGCTTTGCATATGGCTTCTTATCCAGGTCATTCATTCATAGTTGAAGTTGGCAAATGAAGTCTGATGCCAGGCGGTTTTAGATAGCGGCGAAGAATAAAGATGATAGAATTTGTCTGGAAAGCTTTTGCCGCTATCTAAAACTCTCAGGGACAGTTCCTTCACTTAGATAGTCATGTTTCTAGACAAACTCTCTTTCTAAGCTAAAGATCAATAAACCTACTAATATGATATTATGTTCTTAGAAAGTAGATACCAGGAAACATGGCAAAGACAATTGAATTCACAAGATGGGCAGTGCACAAGACTGGAACAGAGCAGCTTGGATATCTATGCTCATTCAAGCATGAAGCTGAGAACATGCTAGAAGATCTCAAGGCAAGCATCATCAACATGTCAAATGAAGAGAAAGCACGATACAAAGTCGTTGAAGTCAAGGTAGAGATCATTGAAGATGCTTGAAGGCTTGAAGTGGAGTCTTGGATTCAGTTGTGGCTTTCTATGTGGAAAGCTGGTTTTGCTGATGTTTGGAATCTGGTGAAAGATAAGGTTGCCATAGCCTTAGGTTTTTGATATAATTCTGGATGTCATTTGAAAGAAAGTAAACCACTATGGATGTACCAATCATCATTGCAGTCATCATCTCAATTCTCCTGCGGACTCTTGACCGGACAAATGGAAAGTGAAGTGAACATGTATTCAAACATCAAGCATCTTGGAGTCACACTTGCTGAATGGCAAGCAGTGTTCGGAAACCAGTATTCACTCGGAGAGCTCTACCAAATGCATGTTGGGAATTCACCCTGGCCTATCTACAAGATGGAAGCTCTACGTGCACGCGACGCGCGCTTAGGTAATTCCTAACTTTAGATTTTAGAGAATTTCTCTTTAAACTTAAAATTACATGAATCTCTCCCCGTTTATATCTAAAGATATAAACTTGCCCCTCTCCTTTTCTTAGGCTTTTGCCTGGTTCAAGAAGCTTTGATATAATTCCAGGCATGGGAAACCGACTAGCAATCATCATCTCTTTCTTTGCTGGACTTGCTTTGAGTCTCTGGCTTGTTCCGTCGGCTTATGAGCACTATGTCTGGAAAGCTCTTGCATTCTGGTTCTGGTGGTCTTGGTTCTATGCACCAGGTAAATAAAGAACTGTTATGCCAGATGCAGAAGAAGCAGAGAATTCAAAGAAGCCATTTGAGAATCTTGATCTGAAGAGAATCACGGTCTTTGGTGGCAAGAAGTCAACTGAAGGATCTTGGGCTGAGCTTGCTGAACAGAGCAAGACTCTTGGCTGGAAGAACATTGACAAAGCAACTCTAGAGAGTTCCTTAGCTAGAGCCGTAGATGCTTGCTATTTCAGGATTGTCTCATTTGAAGCTGAAGACCTTGACACCGAGATAGCTTGGCATGCCTCTTTCCTGAATGACAAGGGACTTTGGGAGCTTGAGATCTTGAATTCACCTAAAGCCGATGTTGAGCCTTCTCAGATGGCTGACTTCTTCAGCTCGGATCCTTTCAAGAAGATTGCAAAGCAGGCAGGCTGGATCCTTGAGGAAGCTAAGCACTTGCTAGATGATGTCATTGCACATCCACTAGAGAACGCCGAGCTTCTCACTGTAGATGAAGTGAAGCTAGCAGCAATCACTCACTGGCTTGACGACAAGCAGTTCATGGAGAATCTGAGATCTGGCAAGTTCATGGAAGCTTGATCTTCAGAACTGGACATCGGAGAGCTGAGGAGCTATCTCAAACACTTTGCTGACTTTTGTGATGTCAAACACTATCTTTGGTCCAGGCTAGATGTGAGTCAAAACTACTCTTCTGCCATTTGACTTTGCTTTTTGGAGAATCTAGACTAGAGCACCGAGACCAGAAGAGTCGATGTGGTTCATCTAGCTGAGGTCAAACAAGACATCTGTCTCTGGTGTCATCTTGCTGAGAACTTCATCTCTGAACTCTGGTGCAAATCTAGCTACAAATCTTCCAGCTACAGAGACTATCATGAGATTTCCTTCCAAGTCTATCTTCCAGTTCATTGTCTGAATTCCTCTATTCTTTTTAGACTACTTACAGATGTGTTTGGTTGCCAAGCTCATCTGCTTTTGATATAATTCTGCTTGTCATGAGCAAGAGCAGAAACCACAGAAATCGAGAGCTTGTTGAAGAGCTTGTCTCACTCGGCTACCAGTTCTATCCAAGAAGCCATGGACTCTTCTATGAAGAGATGCAAGTCCAAGACAAGTTTGGAAACTCGCCAGAGCTGAAGTTTGCCTTGGACCGGAGGAAAAGAATCCAGCTTGGAATTCCTAGAGGTCGATCTCTTGGCTACACGATATACCCAACTGAGAAGCTCCAGAGAGTTCTTGACAAGCTTGAAGTCCGCACTGGGCTGCTTGATCCATGCAAGCCTAATGTCAAGCTCTTCATGCCTCTGTCTAAGGTTGCAGTTCCGAGATCATGGTTCTCTGGAAGGTTCTCTCACTCAATGGAGTTCAGCTCTAGGATTGGAGTGAGAAGCTGGCTCAGGAATGTGAAGCACTACTTGCTTGAGATGAATGATCCACTTGTCATCAATGCTGATCGTGCTTGGATTGAGAGTTGCCAAAAGACTAGCGGCTTGATATAATTCTGACTGTCAACCAACCACTAAGAAAGGAAACCAAAGATGGACAACCTGAAGATTGAAGCCGCCGCCTCGAAGATCCAAAAGCTCATCACAAGCTCAGTCAGAGAAGGCAAGTGGTGCAGAAGCACTGTGGATGAGCAGCCGACTCGAGAGAACATTGAGAGGTCGATTGGGTGGGGACTTCTTGGAATCTATGACCGGTCTATGGCCAATGCGGTGATGGACATCGTCTATCCGAAGCTCCGCAAGAATGGAATCCTCGCCAAGCTTCGTGGTGAGGAGCCTGCTCATAATGCCACCGAGTCCTTTGGCTGAAGAGGAAGAGCTTGAGTGGCAGAGTTGCCATTGTCTTGAGAGTTTGATATAATTGTCTTACCAACTACAACAACAAGGAGAACCCTGCCATGAAGCGCCTGTACTAAGAAGATTTTCCTCGAGTGAGGGACAGGGATGTGAAAGCCTGTTTGCTGAAGGACATCCAAAGTTGAGAGATCCACAGAGCATCCTAGGCTCTACTCGTGGGTCTCTTGATTTCTTTGTGCTTTGGTTGTAGTTGCCAAGTCCTAGCAGCTTTGATATAATTCCAAGTGTCAACTAACCACAAAGAAAAGGAGAATGCAAATGCAGAAGTATAAAGTTGAGTGCATGGTAGGAAGCTATGGCAAAGGGCCCGTCAAAGAGTTTGAAGCCTCTAGTGATAATGAAGCATTTGAGATAGGCTGGAAGTTTGCAAAGCAGCAGATGAAGTGCATTGCATTTAGTGTGAGCAAGAAGGTAGGCCGCCGTAAAGTGTATATTGGGCCAGAAGAAAGCAAGAAAGCCGCTTGATGCAGAAGTTGCCAAGTTCATCCAGCTTTGATATAATTCTGCCTGTAAACCACCAAGAAAGGAAACCAGCAAATGAGCAAGATTGATGAGATGATTCGTGAAAACAGGCAAGAGTATGGAATTGATCTGCCTGAAGATGAAGCTCGAGAGCTTGCTAAGCTGCAGCTGGAAGACCTCAAGCGGAAGGGCTGCACACTTGAGAACATTAGTGAGTGCCATGGGTGCTCAGCTACTAAGGATGGTTCTGAGTGTCCTCTGTGTGATTGGGAGAAACGCCATCCTGAATATGCCAATGATGAGCTTGCCAAGAGAATCAAAGCCCTTGAGAACAAATCTAGAGACAAGTTCAAAGCTGAGATGAAGTCCAAGGTCATTGGAGAGTTCAAGAAACTCAAGGTAGATGTTGACTTGACCGAGGCAGCTAGAGCACTTGAAACCGCGGCTAGAGACATGATAGAAGCTGCTAGAGAATTTGAGGAAGTTGAAGGCCAAAACGATGAAGTCCAGCTCAAAGCTCTGGCTAAAGTCAATGAAGCTCTTGACAAGATCCGCCACAGCAAGCTTGGATTCTTCTTAGAGAGGACAAAGTGGTTTGCTTGAGATTGCCACAGCCTCAGCCTTTTGATATGATTCTGCTTGCTAACTGAAAGAAATGACAAAGCTATGGATAGTGACAAAATCAAGACGGCTTTCGACTATGTAGTCTTCATCATTCTTGTAGTTGCTATAGCATCTATAGTTCCAATTGGGACATGCATTGCAATTTGGATGGTGTTAAAAGCTGCAGAGAATTACTGATTGGATTTGGATGTTGCCACAGCCTCAAGCTTTTGATATAATTCTGGATGTCAACCACTCAAGGAAATCACCAATGCCAGAGACCTGTATCTACAAACTTGACTACCAGCATCACTCAAGCTTTTCATTTGCTTGGGATGAAATGCATGCAACTGAGATAGTTGAAGCACCCAAGAACATTGGCTTCAGAGAGCTTGAGACTCTATGCCATCAGAAGATTCCTGGATTCTGGGCTTTGAACAATTTCGAGGAAGTCTATATTCGGAAGCTTGTGTGACCAACAAAGAGGAGAAACATCGTTGGTTGGGGAGCTGGGATTCGAACCCAGACCGACGGCTTCAGAGGCCAAAGGGTTTTAGAGACCCTCGTGCTAACCACTACACTACTCCCCAATCAGAGATTCATATTTATATTTTATTGGAAGTGCTTAGAATCTTAGTTGCCAAAGTTGCTTTGCTTTGATATAATTCTGAGCATGGAAAGCAACAACACAACCACTAAGATGAAGATTGTCCTTGCAAAGAAGCCTAGCAGCACTGAGTTCTGTGTCTGTGACTATAGCACCTTGAAAGTGCTTGATGTCTTTGATCTCAGCAAGCTCACTCTTCCACAATGCGTCAACATGCTCAAAGACCACTATGAGATTGCTGGATTCCTCAGCCATGGAATGATCATTCCTCTAGTTGGCCTCATTCCTAGCCATGAAGACAAGCGAATCGAAGATGTGCATGAGCGCTTAGCTAAAGTTGCAGCTTGAGAAAAAGAAGGAGATTGGAAAGATGGCTAGAAATGACAAAGAGCAGCTCTTCGACTGCATGATCACTTGTGGTGAGCTTGACCCTGAGTGGTATGGCCACTACAAGAAAGACACTGTCATCCGAGAAGTGGCTAAGCACAATGTCACTGCAGAGGAAGCTAAGGCATGGCATGGCTCAGCTGAGTGCATGAAGCGTGTGCAGGAGCTTGAGGACCTTGGACGAGAGAAGTTTGGCAAAGACCACTGGATGAAGTGGAGTGTGAGCTACTTCTGGACAACTGCAGCGAAAGATTAGTCTTGAGGTTGCCACAGCCTCAGCCTTTTGATATAATTCTGAATGTCAATTGACCACTGAGGAGAGAACAAATGCCATACCCATCTGACCTCGACAACTTCAAAGCTAAAGCTCATGCTGAGTCTATCAAGCTTGCGAATTCAGCTGGAAGCCAACTTCAACTCTTGATTGAAGAGCAGTTAGTTGCAGCTTATGTTGCTGGCTACAAGCAGTGCGAAGAAGACTATCCACATCGGACTATGGACTGAAGATCAGTGTAGCAATTGGTGAGGAGAAATAGATGAGAAACTTCACTGCTAGCCAGACTCGTGAATATGAGAAGTCAAACTCACTTGACAGGATTCCTTGTCTAGAAGGTCTAGACACTGGCTGCAAGGCTGAGATCCTAGAAGGTGCTTCGGATGCAGTCTCTAGGACTAGAGTTGGCCAGAAGTTCATTGACTGTGTGTGCAAGAAGGCTGGAGTTCCTTCTGTCATGCTTTGGGTCAAAGATCAAAGCCAGCTTCATCGAGATGACAAAGCTCTTGGAACTCTGAAGCAGAAGACGCTTGGCCGCTATTGGCATGCTGGAAGCAATGGAAAGAAGATTGAGATCTGGAATCTGACAGCCAAACGTGGGAAGGTTGTAGCAGCCAAGACATTCTGGAACACTCTCTGCCATGAGCTCTGCCATCACCTTGACTGTGCAAAGCTAGGACTGGCAAGTTCATTCCACTGTGCCGGATTCTACAAGCGAATCTCATTTCTTGAGTCCCTTGGATGACTCGAGTGGTGATTCCAAGTTGCCAAGCTCAAGTGCATTTGATATAATTCCGGCATCAACCACTAAGGAGAAACCAAATGAAAAACTATCTCACAACCTATCTCAATCCAAAAACTAACACCACAGTCACAAAGACTTATTCTAACATCTCTCCAGAGACCCTCCAAAAGTACATCTCACTCTACACTTCGCTCTCTGGATTCCAGTTTGTGTCTTCTGCTGAAATCTGATTCACACTGCCTATCTCACCTTTCCTTTCTAATCCTCAGTCTCTCTGGGGATTTTTCATTTCATCTTCTTGCATAGTTGCCAAGATTTCTATAGCTTGATATAATGACAACATAACCACCACAAAGTGAAAGGAAACAAACAAATGAAGAAGCTCTTGATCCTGCCGATTCTTGCACTTGGTCTTGCTGGGTGTGGAAATCTTGACATGTTTGACACCAACTTCACTTACCACTATGCTTTGACAAAGTGGCCTGATGGGACAACAAAGAAGATTGAGATCAAGCAGTGGTGTGACTATGAAGGTGAGCAGATCCAGATCATCTCTCCAGATGGGAACATCTATCTGCTGTCAATGAACAACACTGTTCTTGTCCGTGAAGGAAAGTGACATGGAGACAATCCAAATCTCTGGACAGTGGTATGCAATCCGCTGGGAAGATGACTCTAAGACAAAGTTCCAGATTGTTGCTGGACCATTTGCCGAAGAGCATTGGGCAAGAAGCATGGCTCGCTTGAATGAGCTTGACTGAATTCAGAAAGAGAGGAAACTATGGAGACTTGGGAGATGCGTCAACGTCGCTTGAGAGCTGAAGCTAAGAGAGCAAAGATCAAGAGAGCAATTGGTGATGTCTTTGGCTCAGCAGCATTCTTTGGAATGCTATTTGTCTTCTGCTGGCTTTGCTGTGCAGCTAGCGGATATCATTGGGAGTGAGAATCAAAGTTGCCAAGTTGCAAGACTTTTGATATGATATAATGAGTGCACAACCAAATGGATGAAAGGAAATGATTTAGATGAAAGCTGAAACAACTTTGACTGATGCTGAATGGGAAGAGAAGTTCAATAGCCCTCGCAACCAGCTTCTCAAAGAGATATTTGGTGACACTCCTTGCCAAGTGAAAGACATCTCACCTAAAGTGGTCATCAAAGATGAGAATTGGGACAGAGGAAATGACTTCATGGTGAATGGACGTCCTCGAATCCACAAGAACTCAAACTCTGATCTTTGCTCGGTTGCACGTTGGAATGACCAGATGCGATCAACTGGAAAGATTGTCAGCCAGATGAAAGATGAGCCAGCTGAAGTCTCTAAGCTGGAGAACCGATGATTTGAGAGGTCACTCTCTCCAGAGAGGCAGAAGAAAGGAAGTTGATTTCATCCGAGCTGCAGGAAAGAAATGCAGCAAGTGGTTGGATGATGGTAGGAAGCATGAGAGTGGGTGGTTCCCTCTCTAGCCTGCGAAGCTATGGGTCTCCTTTCCCCTTTCCGTAGCAGGCTATGATTTTCTATAGACAACTCAAGCTTTCTAGATTGCCTAAGTGATCTAGCTTGATATAATTCTTAGCGTGACAACCATGACAATGGATGAGTTGAGGTCTTTAGCAAGACGTGATGAGATTCTCTCAAAAGAAGAATCTTTCTCCATGACCGTTGAAGATCTCTATTGGTACTCTCACTTCAGGAAGAAGTGGCTTGAGAAGCTGAATAGAGAAGAAACACCAAGCGAAGAAGACTTGCTCCCGGTCCTCAAGATTCTAGATGATGGATCTCTTGAAGTCAAGATCAAAGGCACTAGCAAGTACTACCATGTCACTGCACATGCTGTCAAGCGATTCAAAGAGAGAACTGATGCACTTCAGCACCATGATCCTCTGAAGTATCTAGCTAAAGAGCTTCGAGATGCTATGCCTGCTAAGCTTGCTAATGCTAAAGGGCAAGTTCTGGCCCTTCTCAACCACAACTTAGAGCATGCCAGATACATGCTTGGACGACGAACTAAGGTCATTTGGGTTCTCGTTGGAGATGTTGTCAAGACCTGCCACATGAATGAGAGCAAGAGGTATGTTGCCATAGTTGAGAAGTCTTGATATAATTCTGCTTGCTATGAAGATTGAAGTTCTGCCAAACAACTTGAACGAGAAGACTCGTGGACAACATGTCAAGGAAGAGAAGTTGAGAAGCATTCTCAGTGAATCCATCCAGAAGATTGTTGTCAACAAGTGTGTCAATGGTGCTGAAGCTGATTCAACAATGAACAGTCTCATGACTTTGATCATGGCTTGCCAGATGCTCTGGAATGAGCTTGAAGATGTGAAAGAAGAGCTTGCTAAAGCTAGAGCTGATGTTGATGATGCCTTTGAGCGTGGCTACAACACTGGAAGTCTTGAGACGGAGCATTCAATGCAAGAGAATGCTTGAGTGGCTTGGTTGCCAAAGCTTGATAGCTTTGATATAATTCCAAGTGTTCCGAGAACTAAACCAACTCGAAACAAAAAACCAAACCACAAACGAAAGGAAATCAAATGAAATACATCCACACAACCGCTTCAACCACCTACACAACCAAAGGTTGGAAGAAATCCAAGGATGGTTCGCTCTACAAGCCTTGCAAAGATTCTAAAGCCGCTTACCAAAAAGAAATTGACCAAACTCTCTTCTCAAAGAAAGTCAAGGTCGAAGATCTTCCTCAAGCCACTTGGTTCCTCGGAGGCTGCGACTGTCCTAATGACTTGATCAAGCACAAAATCTCAGACATCATCTATCGCTTGGTCCGGATACTCGAAGAAAACCAGAAGCTTGAGTCTCAGAACAAGAAAGCTACAGTCAACATCAACTGGCTCGAAGAAGCAAAAGATAATCTCGAGAAAGTTCTTGGAATTGCAATTCTCTACAATCGCTACAACACCACCTATGGCGATTTCTTCTCTGGCTCGGATCGCGACTCAAAGCTTATCTCTAAGCTCAAAACCGAATTAGTCGACTCACTCAAACGCTATGGCTTAAAGGTCTAAGCCAATCATTCATATAAATCCGAAATCCCTAGGTCTCAACCACCTAGGGATTTTCAGCAGCCTCAAGCTTTCAGCTGTGGTTCTCAGCTATCTTTCTTATCTTCTTTGTCTTCCTTGACAGCCTCATACTTGATGAAGTTCTCTTTTCTGAAAGAGCGAAATCCCTTAGCCTCAAGATCCCAGTAGACGATTATTGTTGGTGGGACGAAGTGCTTCTTCTTGCCATCCTCAACTTTCTTGTCAGTAGCCTTAGCTCCATCCATCAGGTCGGCCTTCAGAGTTCCGACAGCCTCACGTGTTGAGCCATCAACTTTCTTGAAAGAGAACTTGACCTTGCCAGCTTTCAGAGCCTCAAGAAACTTCTTCTCTACAGCCTCAGACATTGACTCATTCATTCTGCTGTCAAGATACACATTGTCCTCAACTTCATATCCTCTCTCTTCTGCAAAGTCTCGCATCTCTTCACCAAACTTCTCAGGATCTTGCATTGAGCTGTGCTTTGAGAGAAACTCTTCAGTCATCTTCTTGAGCTCTGGATCTTTTCCGCTGTACTTAGGACCTTCTTTCAGGCCATCCCACACAATTGAGCACACTTTTCTTGCCATATCTTAGTCTTTCATTGTTGTTTCTGTTATTTACCCCTAGAGTCTAGTTGCCAAGGCCACTTGCTCTTGATAGAATATCTAGCATCATGAGTCGCTCTTATCGAAAGTACAAAGGCTTGAACCACACTTGGTCTGATACAAAGCAAGGCAAAGCCATCAAGAAGATCTCGCATCGCCAGATTCGAGCCAAAGCTAAAGCATCAGAAGATGGAGTTGAGCTTGCAAAGAAGTGTGCTCGAGGAAACCGCTATGATGGCAAGTCCTTCTCCGAATCTGACTATGAATACATGGCTTCCAAGAGATCTCATGGCTACTCTCCAAAGCGGGTCAAGCATAGGCTTCTAGGGAAGTGATTGCCAAATTCTTAGGTTTTTGATATAATGTTAGCTGAAAGGACAACAAAGACCTATGGCTAGATTTTGGACAAGTGATTTCCATCTGAACAGCACAGCAATCATCCAATATGCTGGGCGGCCTTTCAAGTCTGGGATGAAGATGGCCGAAGCTTATGTGCGGTCTTGCAACCAGCAAGCTAGAGATCCTAATGACATGATAATCCATGTTGGTGACTTCTACTTGAAAGGCAAGGATCGCCATGGCATTGGTGATGAAGGTCTCAAGATTCCTGCCAAGGAGTGGCTGAGCAAGATAAATGCTCAGGTGTTTCTGATTGAAGGAAACCATGATGACTCTAACATTGGCCACACCCATGCCAAGCAGCTGATTCTTGACCTTGGACCTTTCAAGAACACTTCAGTGTCACATTATCCTTCTACTGACAAGGGAACTTGGACATTGAAAGGCTTTGACAAGGAGCATCTCCACATCCATCTCTGTGGTCATGTCCATGAGAAGTGGAAATGGAAGCTTGATCTCCAAGACAAGTTTGTGCTGAACATCAATGTTGGTGTTGACCAGTGGAAGCAGCAGATAGTGTCAGAGAAGAAGTTGATTGGCTATATCAGTTCACTTCTCCACTCTCAGGAGCTCAGAGATCAGCTCTATCCTGAAGCTGCAGCTCTTGCTAAGAGCATGGCTCCGTGTCTGCCTAGCAAATGGGGTGATGATCCTGCTGAGATGACCTGGACTCCTGGCGAGCCAAGTGAGAAGTGGTGATAGGTTGCCAAGACCTCATTGCTTTGATATAATTCTGTGCGTAAATAGGAGATGAACAGCTATGAACACACTATTTGCAAAGCACATACTTTCAGTTCCTACCATCTCTGGCAAGGAAGATTTCTTCATTGACTGCATCAAGAAGTGGTGCAAGATTGTAGGAATTCGAGTAGATCAAGATGGCAAAGGAAACCTCTACTTGAGAAAAGGTGACTGTGATGGCAAGGATTGGGTTCCTTGTCTTTGCTCTCATCTTGACACTGTCCACAGAAAGTATCTTCCTTACATCCAGAGAAAAGAGCTTCTTCCAGTCCAGATTGATGGAGATCGTCTCTTCATCAATGGCATGGGAATTGGTGCTGACTGCAAAGCTGGTGTGGCAATCTGCCTCAGTGTCATGAGAAAAGTCAAGAGGTGCAAGTGTGCACTCTTTGTTGAGGAAGAGACCGGCATGCAGGGTTCCAGAGCTCTTGACAAGTCATTCTTTGACAATGTCAGTTATGTTCTCTCTTGGGACTCTCCAGGTGGAAACCGTGCTACAAAGACTTCTTCTGGTGTTCCAATGTTCACTGATGAATTCTTCAAGATCATCGAGCCTATCTACAAAGGCCATGGTGTGACCAACTGGAAGCATGAGCCATTCACAGACACGGTGCAGATCGTCAAGCAGCTTGGAATCTGCTGTGTGAACTGCAAGAATGGTGGAGGAATGAATGCTCACACCGACAAAGAAGATGCTAGCATATCTGAGATGAATGACTCTGAGCAGCTCTGTTTGGATGCATTAGACAAGATTCCTTGTGACAGGAAGTGGGAGATCAAGTATGAAGAGCCGAAGTGGGAGCCTTCTAAGTGGCACAACACGGGCAAGAGCTATGGCAGCAAGCTGAGCCATGAGCCGGATCTTGACAATGATGATGAAGACTTTGGAAGCTATGTAGATGAGCTCTTTGGACTAGATGGTGAAGACTCATGGGAGAACCATGATGACACAGAGATGTGCCAGTTTGAGTTCACCTATGATGATGAAGATCAGTTCAAGTTGCACAAAGAGCTGTGTGAGCAAGAAGATTTGCCAGTTACATTCACTGGATTCAGCGAAGTTCGTGGAACTGCTACAGCTGAAGGTGAGCTTCAAAGCATAAAAGATGCTTATGTCTTGTGGTATCAGATCTTCTATGATGACCCATCAGTCAAGACTTGGGAGCGGCTTGAAGCTATGGATGACCTCACAGAGTTCAGTGATGGCATCATCTTTCTAGAGGGCTTAGAAGACATTGAGAGTGTAGATGATGTCCGACCAGAAGATCTTGATGATGATGAAGAGGATGAAAAAGAAGAAAAAGAGAAGAATCCTCAGCAGATGGACCTGTTTGACTGGATAGATGGACAAAAGTGACATGATTGCCAAATCTTCTTTGATTTGATATAATTGCTTCACCAACAACTAATTGAAAGGATTGTCATGGCAAAATCTACTTTGACTCCTAAGTCTTTGATGACTTATGCTGACACATTCAAGATGCTTTCCAAGAGACTTGAAGAGATTGCTAATGTTGCAAAGAAGCAAAGAACTCGTGTTGACAAAGTGAGGGTTGAAGATCCAGATGGTCCAGAAGGTTTTGGTGAGACACTTGAAGAGATCAAAGGGACATTTGACAGTGTAAGTGAAGATTTCTCTGAAGGCATCTATTGGACAGTCAATTGCCAATGCTGACAAGTCTTGATATAATTGTCTCATCAACAAACCACTAAGTGAAAGGAAATTGACAATGCCACAAACACAAGCTCAATTGAATGCATGCATGTCAATTGCCCACCAGTTGCCAGCTATTGCAAAGCAGCTGAGGATTGCAAACCAGCTCAAGGCGCTCGAGCTCAAGCGAGCAGCTGATCCATCGGTGAAAGCACCGTATGAGTGGACTGCAGAGATTGATCGAATCATTGCTGACCAAAAAGGATGAGACAACTATGGAGAAGAAAATGACATTTGATGATCTCAAGAAAGAGAGCTACCTCTTAGTATTCATGTTGAATCATGAAGCTTCTGACTTAGATCCTTTCATGATCCAAGTAAGTGGATTGAACTTCATCCAGTATGGAGGAACCAAGAATACTAGCTCTCTTCGGACAATGCTCCAGACTCTGAAGAGGAAGAACTTTGTCATCAATGTGTTTCCTGGAGCGTGGATGTTGACAAAGCAGGGAAAGAAAGAAGCTGAATACTGGCAGAAGAAGTGTGGACAAGAGCCGGTCAAGCATGTTTCTCTTGTTGAGAAGGACGCAGTTGAAGCCAGTCTTGAAGACCAGCTTGAGAAAGCTAGAGTAGAGCTTCAGATGGCTAAGCACACAAATGAATACTTGGATGAGCAGGTCCAGATTCTCAGAGAAGAGAACTCTAAGCTCAAAGAGAAGATTGCTCTCGTCCAAAAAGTCATATCCTGAGATTTTTGACTAGTTAGTGAGCCAGAGCTAGCCTCTACGCGAAAAGCGGAATTCTGAGGCTGGCTCTTTTAGCAGTGAGAGCCTAGACAGCCTCAAGCTTCCTAGTAAATAATTCTCATTGAAGGATGATATAGACAAGACATGCAGATAAAGCTTGAGTATTCTAATGTTCTCAAAGATGGGAAATTTGAGTTCACCGGAGAAGTTGAGACTGTTGCTGATGCCGTCAAATAGGTTGTAGAGTCATTTGATGAGAAGTTCAATCCAGCTAATCTTGACTTTGAGCATGTATATGCAGATGGAGTTGACTTAGGAATAGATGGTCTCTACCAGGCTGAGATTGCTTTGAAAGAATACTATATCTAAGCTAAACATAAAAATTTGATAGTTTTTGGATGCAGGTTGCCAAAATCTGCATTTTTTGTTATTATTGACAAGATAGGTGAACACTATGAATGATTTGAGGACATGCAAATCTCCAATTGTTGAGATTCATGAGAGAGTTCCAGCACCAAGACCAGGAACATCTTTCAATCAAGAGACAAAGCTTGAGAGATTCTACAAGCCTGAGAAGATGAGAACTGCACTCTTCAAGATGGAGCAGTTCTATCTGATTTGGCAAGATGACCGGACAGATGAGAAGCACAAGAAAGCTGCTAAGGCACTGTTTGAGCATTATCGTCGTCTTGCTCTCTGCATTCTAGCTAAGGAAGTCTCTGTTGAAGAGATGAATGTTGAGAGAGTGCTGACATCTTCTTACATTGACACTATGTTCATTGACTTCAATCCTTATCTTGATGCCAGCATTGTTGCTAAGGCAGAGAAGACATCATGATTCTGGGCTACAGCAATCTCGACAGCTTCGTCTATGATTGCTTTGTCGAGAAGGAGAAAAGCAAGATCAAGCCTTCTTTCTGGTGGTTGAAGGGCAAAGAGATCTGTGTTCAAGGCGCTGATGTCTATGATGAGATCCGTGACATTGCATTTGGAGACTCGCCAGAAGAGCTTCTTCTCTGGGCAAAGGTTCATGGATTTGACATTGCTAATGATGCCGAAGATTTGATAGAATAGCAAGTGCTATGGCAAAGCTAGCTTACAAAGACATGCTCAAAGATGATGAGATTGAGCTCTTCATCAGAACATATTGCACTTTTCGTGATAGCTGGAGACTTGAACGAGGAAGATCTCCAGATCCTTTTTGGCCAGAATATTGCTGGTGGCTCAGCACTAGAGATCGAGGCTCTATAGCCGCACTTGACTTGAAGTCAATCTTGAAAGAAATACTCAGAGCTGATCGAAGAGTCTTTCACACTTGGAAGAGTCCAGCTGAGATGAGAATCTGGTTTGACTTGAACAAGATTGCCAAGATGTCGGAGCTTTGATATAATTCTAGATGTCAACAATCACTAAGAGAGGAAGAAAGAAATGGCTGATCCTAAACCACTGAATGTCTCATTCTATGCTTCCGGGTATGGCACCAAGAGATACACTTACAAGAGCCGTGAAGAGCTCATGCGAGATGTTGAAGGAACTGCAGCAGAGCATGAAGGAACAGTCCAAGACTATGGCGATGAGCTGGTTGTAGTTGATCCTAGTGGAGAAGAAGTTGCAAGATGGGAAGTTCTCTAAGATGACTATTTCCAGGTTCATCTAGCTTTGATATAGCAGTTTCACTAAATTAAGGAGAAGTCATGTCAAGATCTGCAAAGTCTACTGGTCTCAGTTGTCTTGGTGTTGTTGGAATTATTTTCATTGTTCTCAAGCTTCTAGCTGTTCCACCTGTTGCTTCATGGTCTTGGATTTGGGTTCTCTGTCCATTCTGGATAGGACTTGCACTTGACCTTGTGTTGATTATCATTGGTCTCATTCTGATTTGGATAGCAAGTAGATGAAGTTGCAACAAGTGGTGAGTTGCTAAAAGTGGAAAGTCTTGATATAATTTTCTGCACAACCACTTGAAAGGATTCAACAATGCCTAAGAATTCACGTAACAAGATCATTAGCTTCATTGAAGATGGACTTCTTGACTGGGAGATGGTTTGTCGTGAATGCCTTCAACGGATGAATGTTGATGAGATCGATGACATGATTCGTGAGTGTGATTGGGATGATGACCATCCTTGCTGTGGGCACTCTTGTTGACAAGGATGGCAGTCTATCCACAGTTCAAGTATGACCCAAGGATTCACCGACCTTGGCTAGAGAAGATGTCTGACTCTGAGTGGTGGAGAATCAGGTCAGTGAACTATTGTACTGTTGGGTGGCAGCCAGGAGAAAGTTATGTTGACATTGCCTACTCAGACAATCCAGAAGAACTCATTTTGTGGGCAGATTTGAATGGTGTGCCTATTGCCAAGCCAAAGAAGTTTTGTTAGAATTAGAAGTGCTATGAGATTGAATCTCTTCAGAGGTGAGCCAGGAGCGGGGAAGTCGAGCGCTGCTCAGCGCATGTTTCCTGGAGTTCTGCTCGTGGAAAATGACATGTTCCACATGAAGGATGGTCGCTACCAGTGGAGCAAAGAGAACATGCCTAAGGCGATCTCATGGTGTGTCAGCATGGTGAGAACTGCCCTTGAGAATGGGCTTGACGTATGTGTTGCAAATACGTTCACAAAGAGGAAGTTTGTAGAAGCATACAAGAAGATTGCTGAAGAGTTTGGTGCAGAGTTCCGTGTCTATAGATGTGTAGGACATTTCCAGAACCAACATGGACTCTCTGAAGGCATGGTAGCCGGATTCCAGAAGGCAATGGAAGACTGGCCTGGAGAAACTGTTGTTGAGTCGGTTTGAGCTGCCTGTAGTGATTCCAGGTTGCCAAATCTAAATAGTTTTGATATAATTCCAAGCATGAAAAACAACCAAACCACAAAAACCACCAAATCATCCACATCTCGTGCTTGCTTCAACTTCTTGAAGTCAATGTATCGCCAAGCTCCTTTGCCTAAGACGGAGCTTGAAGAACTCAAGACCTTGGCTAAGAAATACAATCCAAAGATGGCCGACTACTTGGAGAAAAATCCAGAACTTTGCTAAAAACTGAATTGCCAAATCCAAGAAGCTTTGATATAATTTCAACCGTCAACCACCAACCACAAACGAAAGGAAACAAACAATGAATAAGATTACCGAATCCCGCCAGTCCGAGCTCACCACCCTTGCCGCTCAGGTCCAGAAGACCATTGCCGCGTCCACTAAGCATGGGGTCTGGCAGCGCTCCTATCCAGAGGAGCAGCCCACTAAGGAGTCCATTCGCCGCTCCATTCCTTGGTCCTGGATTGGTCTGACTGATTGTGATGAGATCAATTATGTGATGGACATTGTCTATCCTAAGCTTCGCAAGAATGGGATTCTCGCCAAGCTCCGCTAAGGAGCTTGGTTGCCAACAACAATCTAGGAGAGTCAAATGAAGAAGACTTGCTGCATTTGTGGAGAGACTTTTGAAGGACATGGCAACAATGCTGCCCCAGTCAAGGATGGGGCTTGTTGTGACAAGTGCAATCTGGAGAAAGTCATTCCAGCAAGAATAGATCTAGTTGCCAAGTCCAAGAAGCTTTGATATAATTTCTCCTGTCATTAACCACTGAAGGAGAACAATCAATGGACATAAACCAACTTCGCATCCAGACAGCTAATGCTCGTGCCTCTAGAGAGGCTACTGAAGACAAAGAGTTCAATGACAGTCCACTTCGTGAATATATTGATGGCTTGATAGCTAAAGCTTCTAAGCGTGGAGAGTCTAAGATATCACCAAACTTCTATTGCCTGAAAGAGGATGTGCTTGGTGAGAAGTATGGTGGACCTTCTATTGACACTGCAATTAGGCACTACAACAGTGAGGGGTTTCATGCATACTCAAAAAGCTGGTGCTCGCCTAATGGCTATGGCAACACAAGCTTGATAATCTCTTGGGAGTAGTTGCCAAGAACAAGAAGTCTTGATATAATTGACAGCGTAAACCACGAACAACAACCACTAAACCGAAAGGAATAAAGCAATGGCTAAGAAAACCGATACCGCCGTCTCCAATGTCCTCATCACCGAGGAGCTCCTCCCTATCTATAAGCAGTATGTTGAGGCCCAGCAGGCTAAGGCTGCCGCTGAGGACACTATCAACCGCCTCAAAGGGAAGATCATTGAGTTCCACAAGACGAATGGTGTGGCTCGAATTCAGGACAAGGGATTCAGCTCTACTCTCAGTGAAGGTCATCGGGACACCTTGCTGAAGGATGTGATTGAAGCGAAGTTTGGGAAGCTCCCACCTGAGTGCGTGAAGACTACGGTCTATGACCAGATCAGAGTGAGTGGTTCTCTGATCAATGGGTGATGCACTCTGCCTGGACCTCTTGGTGATTGGATGAAAATAAAGAGGAAAGTTGCCAAGAGGTCCAGGCTTTGATAGAATCTAAACTATAAACAACTCACTAACTAACTGAAAGGTCTAAGATGGCTAAGTCAAGCTACAACTCTGGTTCAAGCTACAAGTTCTACAACATGGGCAAGCGCGGTCTTGAATATCCTGTGATGTGTGGAAAGGGTGTTGCAATCCCTGAAGGCACTACTGGTGTGCGAATTGCCTTTGGTCAGTCACATCTTCGCCGTTGGGATGAAGAGAAGCAGAAGTTTGTCCCGATGAATGTCTATCTCTGGAAGGGGAAGCTCATTCACGCCTAAGTGACAGCCTTTGGATTGCCACAGCCTCAAGCTTTTGAGACTGTGGTGATCCTAACAGAGGAGAAACTCAAATGGCAAGTGACCAGATAGAATATTGTGGAGAGTGTGAGAACAAAGAGAAGTGCAGACTTGCTCTCAAGCGGGGAGAAGATCCTCATTGTCCTCATGCTGGGTAAAATAGTTTAACTGTGGGTGTGCGCCGAATGGATAAGGCAGCGGCCTTCTAAGCCGCCGGGATTTCCCATGCTGGTTCGACTCCAGTCACCCACGCCATTCATTCATGGTGCATCTCGACACCTAAGGGCCAAAGGCAAGTCCGAGTCTGGCAACAGATGGCCTGAGGTCCTTTCTTATTTTAAGCCTTATGTCAGCTAAGACCCTGTGTGATCGCCTCAGCCTCAGGTTCTTCAAGTGCCGCAGCCAACGGCTTGTTGAGAAGTACTGCAAGCTTTGCAAAACAAACTTGAAAATTGACTATGAGCTAGATCCAAGAAGTGAAGACATGTGGAGGTCTGGAACATTTCCAAATTGTTCCCCATATCTGATTGAGATCTACAACTTGACAAAGTACAAGGGTGAGCACTGTCACTGTGGCAAAGACATCCGGTTTGGAGAAGGCAGGACCTTGAGAGAAGCCTGGGATGATCTCTTCAAGAACATCCTAGACTTTGAAGGTGTCACAAGTGAAGATGGACTTTGGTTGAAGCTTGACATTTCTAGAGCCTAAGATCCTATAAGTCCAAATATGCTCACTATTCTCTAAAAAAATATTATTATGTAAATAACAATGTTTTATAAATTATTCGAGACGATTTCCAAAACATGGATTTCTAAAGACATTTTAAGCTAAGCATGAATGAGCGGTTTTCTCAGAATTGCAAGGCTGCAAACAAAAACAAACAAGAAAGAAAAAGAAAATGAAGAAAATGATTATGGCATTTGCAATTGCAGCTGCTGCTGGCTTTGCAAGTGCTTCTTGTACTGACTGCCCGTTCGGCTATCGTGTGAAGGTGATGGTCCGCACGACAGACAGTTGTAGTTCTATCAACACCGCCAAGAATGCATGTGAGGAGTGCAACATGGTCTCATTCCGTGGCCCTGCAATCCGCAAGCTTGTTGGTGTTGTATATGGCACGACTCCAACAGGAGCTGGTGTGTGTGGTGATGATGGATGCGAATGCAATGACTGGAAGGACACAGCAAGCATAGCATTCTTTGACTATGACACCGGCCGTCCTATGTCACTTGATGCTGGAACAACCGAGCTCATACAGCTCAACCGCATTGGGTGCAAGGCAGAGGATCGTGCAAAGGCAGAGATGGCATTCACAGCAGGATTCACTTGCGGCAGCAATGTTGCTAAGATGACATTTGCTGGATTTGGCCTCTGTGGAAACCATGATGGCAAGATAACTGTTGGTGCAATCTCCGGATATTGTGCTGGCCAACTTCCTGCTTCAGCAATGACTGCAGCTGGAAGTCCATGTGCTGATCCAACTGTTGACTGTGGAAACATGGTGTGGAATCTCTGCAACAACACTTACTACAAGTGTGCTTATACAGCTGCTTATGGCAAGTGGACACTTGTGTGGGATGCAAGTGTGGCTGACAAGGTTGGAACAAATCTCACAACATCACAGGCTAAGACTGGGTGGGGCACTGCAACTCCAGTTGCATTCAAGGATGCTCGTGCCTGCTGTGATTGCTCTGACATATAAGTTCACTTGATTGACTGGTGCTTTAAGATGGCTGCACTTAGGTGTGGCCATCTTTTTTAGTTGCCAAGTTCAATGTGTTTTGATATAATTGTCTCATCAACAAACCACTAAAGAGAATTCAAATGGCAAACTTCACTGAACCTCAAATCCAAGGAATGCTCAAAGCTCTCAGAGATGACATGGGCTATCCAGCTACTCGTGAGCTAGCAATTCTTGAGCTTGAAGACATGAAGCGGAAGGGTTGTCTCTGTGAGAGGACAGATGGCTACTGCATTGGTTGCTCAGCTATGGCTAATGGCAGTGGAGCATGTCCTATGAATAACTGGGAGAAGCGCCATCCTGAATACAAGAATGATGAGCTGGCAATGAAGATAAAGATCCTCGAAGCTGGTGGTGAGGAAGCTTACAAAGCCAAGCTCAAAGCTCAGGAAGAAGCTAAGAGGAAAGCTGAAGAGGAAGCTCAGAAGGCCACTGATGTTGATAGGGCTGAAGCATGCCGCTATCTCTTGAATCTTTACTGCAATTCTAAGCTTACTGCTACACCTGGTGGAATTATTGATTTTGTGTACAACATTCTTCATGCGAAGACCAAAGCTGAGATTTGGAATGAAGTTGCCAAGACGGCTTGAGTTTGATATAATTGTCTCATCAACCACCACTAAACGAAAGGAAACAATCAAATGACACGTGAACAGAAGATTGAAATCTGCCGGAATCTCCTTGCGGACAACAAGAACCGTTTCTGCAAGGTTGACTTCATCAAGAAGGATGGGACCACCCGCCGCATGGTTCTTCACAAGTCCAAGAAGCTTGAGGCAACCGTGAATGGGATGCACCCTCTCATCACTTCTAAGGCGAATGAGACCCTCCATGCAAATGGCATGATGCGTGTTGAGGAGTTCTGTCGCGATGAAGCCGGAAATCCGATCCACCAGTGGCGGACTTTGAATCTTGGAACCATCACTCGTCTTGCGGTGAATGGTGCTGTGCTTGACTTCACAAAGTGAGTTGGTGAGACAGAGAGGGAGACACTAAGCTATGGCTATGACACAGGACGAGATATGTGACTTTTGGAAGCTTGGTGTCTCCCTCCAAAAAGTGCCAGAAGACTCTGACAATCCTCAGGTGCTGAATGCAAGAATGCAGTATGAGTACTTGAGAGACAAGATGCTAGCTGAGATAGCTTCTCAGAAAGAGACTGCAGAAGAAGAGAAAGCTAAGATGGATGTCAAGACTGCAGAAGAAGAGAAAGCTAAGATGGATGTCAAGACTGCAGTCAACTATCTTGATGCTACATTGATGTTGCTTGCAACAATAGCTAGCAAGATCCCTCAGCTTGCTAGTGATCCAAATGTCACCCAGATGATAGACAATGCAAAGCTTGCTAGTGAATGGCTTCATGAGAATCTAGACAGCCTCAAGAATCCTGAGACATGATATAATATGACTTGTGAAAGATCCTAGCGATTTGGTGAAGATAAGGCCTCAGCCTGCAGATGACTTTAGTGACGACATAGCCAATGGTCGTCTTTTTTGGCAATGTGAGAGCTATGATGAATACCGTCTTCACTGCACAATAGAAGGCATAGAGCCACTCTACACTAGGAGAGAATTTGATGAGATGAAGCAGCCTGGATCGGTTTCACTTGAAGGTCTGCATGAAGTGTCTCAAAAATATGGTGTAGATATTGCAACTATGCTAGGAATCAATCCGCAACATGTCGATGCTATCAATCTTTGATAAGTTCTTCAAGAAGCTGCAGCCTGAGAAATCCAGACAGCCTCAAGAATCCAGTGATGGACAGAAGGCAATAGCCAAGCTGCTTGAGTTGACGGAATGCACAGATCTCAGGATAGATGAACAGCGTCAAGTATACTTTGTCAAGAATGGCAAAGCACATTGGGTGATGCTCAAGCCTGACAAAGATCGAATCACTATATACGGAACCAAAGTCATGTTCAAGACAGGTGGAAGAGACTTGTCTTGGAAAGACATAAGTCCGGAGCTGTGTGATAGGCTAGTTCTGGAATCACTTTGTGGAACTT